>Ga0351847_1023_pt1 | contig 75682 bp, 57 predicted proteins | sample TotcelHFGM3001M5_FD_206800 | JGI IMG/M metagenome (GOLD analysis project Ga0351847, IMG submission 206800) | Enriched cells from coal bed in the Powder River Basin, Montana, United States - Total cells FGM rep1 HSBNCT.FGM.300.1.M5 ... | reverse complement strand
AAAACATTGCCGACACCGTCGTGCAAATCGAGCAAAGCGGAATGGCCGTCCGGTATGTGCTGATCGACGGCCAGACCGGACGGCTGGAGTCACGGCGACTGTATGAGGAATTCACCGAAGCGAAACGGGACGCCCACGAGCTGCACAAGCGGTACGAGCGGTCGTGCCTAGTTGGGACTTTGCTGTACGAAGCCTGAGCGGCGTATCGTTTCGCTGCGTTTTCCAAATCCTTCACCCAGATGATCCATCATGAATTCAATCGTAACAACATCGGAGGTACGCGCGGCGGCGCTGCGGGTCGCGGAGCTGGGGTTGCGGGTGCATCCGTTGATCGGCAAGCGGCCGATCTGGGAAGACTGGCCGTCGAAGGCGACCAGCGAGCGGGCCGCGGTGGAGCAGATGATGGAGCCCGGTCGGAACTACGGCATCGTCTGCGACCGCGTGGCGGTCATCGACACCGACACGGCGGAGCTGGCCCAGTGGTGGCTGGAGAACATGCCGCGCACCCCGTGGATGGTGCGGACGCCGCGGGGCGGGGCGCACTTTTACTATCGTTCGGTGCCCGGACTGCGCAATGCCACCGGCGTCGATCGCGGCTGGGATGTGCGGGCCGGCGGGCGAGGCTACGCGGTGGGTTTTGGCTCGTGCAGAGCGGGCACACGATACGAGTTGATCGGCGCGGCGACGTTGGACTTGCCGCCGTTTGATCGGGCGTGGCTGCCGGTCATCCGCGCGTCGCCCATGCCGGCGTCGTTGCCGGCTCCATCGGCGGCAGCCGTGGCGGCCGGCCGGATCCGCGACCTGCGGGCGTACATCCGCCGGATCAAATCGATCCAGGGATCGCGGGGCAGCGACGCTTGTTTCCGCGTGGCCTGCATCCTCCGCGATGCGGGCCTGAGTCCCGAGGAATCGCTGGCCTACTTGTTGGAGTGGAACCAAAGCTGTGCCGATCCGCCGTGGTCGGTCACGGAGTTGGAGCACAAAGTTCGTGATGCGTTTGCAATCGTAACGAAAGGAGGATGATTCGTGGAAAAGCGGAGTGTCCGCTCGGTGATCCGCAGCCAGAAGCAGGTGATCCGGGCGCAGAACGTGTTGATCGATTGGTTGCTGACTGAACTCGAAAAGCAAAGGAGGAAGCATGTTGACGATTCGCGAGGTGAGCGACAAGCGGTGTTTCATCTGCGGCACGACGGAGCGGACGGTCGTCGTCCAGTTCGGCGATAAGTCGTTCCGCGGCGTGCTGTGTCTGAAGCACGTTTGGGACAAGCTGCGCGAGCAACCCCAGGAGACCAAGGCCGACTAGATGCTCGGTTGTCGAAACGGCGGCGGCCCGCCGGCGGCCGCCGCTTTTTTCCTCCCCATCAACTCGCTGCCGCGCTACAATCGGCGGCGACCATGTTCCCAAAACACCATGACACTCCGACTGCGAACGCCAGATCCATCGTCCGAAGGTACCGCCTTGCGCTGCTTCTTCACGCCCGACGGCAGTAAACCATTCCGGGCGACGCCGGGGGCGATTCGCGTGTACACGCGCGCGGAAATCGACCGCTGCCTGACGACGTTGCAGGCGGCGGCCAGCGAGACGGGCGGGCTCGGCTACGCCCAAGCCTTCGACTCCGACGAACATGCCGAGCCGTTGTGGTTCATCGAAGACGCCGGGGAGGGCGCGATCACGGCCTTGCTGTCCAGCGAATACTGAGCGGCAGCCGACACCTGAGAAACACATTTGACTACTCGTACTTTAGGACGGGCTATCGAGAAGGGAGCGATTTGTGAAGAGCGAACAATGGGAAAACATGCCTTCTGCCGAGCATTCACAGGGCGAAGCGCGCACCGATGGCTGCGATCATCCGAGCGCCTTGATTTCGGCGGCCACCCTGGCCGAACGGCTGGACGTTTCGGTGCGGACCGTGTGGCGTCTTCTCAGCAGCGGGAAGCTGCCTGATCCGGTCAAAGTGGGAGGCAGCGTCCGCTGGCGAAACGCTGATATTGCAGCTTGGATTCGCGAGGGCTGTCCTGAACGACGGGCGGTCTCCCGGCGGGCTGCGAGTACGGCAACGACAGGTCGCGTGGTGGGATGTCGATAGGTAGGATGTGTGCAATCGCATCCGTCGTCTTATAGCAAACTTGTATCGCCCCAGCTATACCAAGACCGATCCGGAGACCGGCGAGAAGAGCGTTTGCCGGCTCCGCAAGTGGTACGGCAAGTACGTCGATGCGGACGGCGTGCCGAGGCGGGTACCGCTATGCACCGACAAGACTGCGGCCCAAGCGATGCTTGCCGAACTCGTCCGTAAGGCGGAGCGACAGCAGGCGGGTATCGTCGATCGCGCCAGCGACGAGCTGGCTCGGACCATCGCCGAGCACCTGCAGGACTACCGCACGCACCTGTTCGCCAAGGGGCGCAGCGACAAGCATGTGCGAGGTACGATTCGGACCATTGAAAAAGTGACGGCCGCTTGTCGCTGTCGGATTCTCGCCGATCTGCAGAGCAGTACCGACTCGCTGGAGTCGTATCTGGCCGGACGGCTTGACTCCGGCTCGTCCCACCGGACGATCAATGCCGATCTGACTGCTGTGCGATCCTTCTGTCGCTGGCTGCTTTCCAGAAAGCGGATGCGCGAAGATCCGACCTTTGGCCTGAGCAAGCTGAATGAGGAAGAGGATCGCCGCCGTGAACGTCGGGCACTGACGGACGAAGAGGCCCAGCGACTGATCACCACCACGGACGCCAGCCCTCGGGTGTTTCGTGGCTTAACCGGGCATGATCGGGCCGTGATGTACCTGCTGGCTCAACGAACGGGGCTGCGTCGCAAGGAGCTGCTGAGCTTGAGCCCTAGTTCGTTCGACTTGGCCAGCGAGCCCGCGACCGTCGTGGTGCAAGCGGGTAACTCGAAACGCCGCAAGAAAGACACGCTCCCACTGGCGATCGAAGTAGCCCAGATCATGGCGGCCTACTTGGCCGACCGCGACCGTCGAGCCCCGCTCTGGCCCCGCTCGTGGTGGCGGCGGTCGTCCGACATGCTCCGAGACGATCTGCTGGACGCCGGGATCAATCCCGTCGATGAGGACGGTCGCGTCCTCGATTTCCACGGTCAACGCACGACGTTCATCACGGGACTGTCGCGAGTCGGCGTCGTCCCGGCGATGGCCCAGCAACTGGCCCGTCACAGCGACATCAAGCTGACGCTCGGCACGTACACGCGTTTGACCATGCAAGACATGGCCGCCGCAGTGGGGAACCTTCCCGAACTGCGGCTGGGCACGCCAACTTCTGAACCGCCTGCGTCAGCCCGCCCGGCGGAACCTGCCGCTGAACGCGACCCGGATCTACTCCGTGTGATGGAATCGTGGCCCGTTCTGCCTGCTCACATCCGGCAGGCAATCATGGCGTTGCTCGCCGCTGCCACGATTCCGCAATCAACTTCGGACAGGTGACGGCATGGACTGAAGACGCGTCGGTCTTATCGACCCTTGTACTCACGGCTTCGAGGAGATTCGTTCCGACACTGCCTTTCTGGTCATCCGTGGCAAGTCCATTCTTCAAGAGCCGCCCGACCATCGAAAACGCCCTATCTGGAACCAAGTGTGATTTCAGTCTTCACTTGCCGCCCAGAAAGGTACCTTTGGGCATCCTCGAAATAGTCCCACGCAAGCGCCGCGCATGTACCACAGTATGTACCAAATTTTGACTTTCGGTGTCACTCCATGTCGCAGCTTGACACTCACCCCACGTTTGGCGACTCCGTCAGCGCAAAACAAAACCCCTTGTGGGACAAGGGGTTAGTCATCGTTTGGCAACGATTGTCAGCGGAGGGCACGGGAGTCGAACCCGCAACCGGCAAAGCCGGCATCTGATTTCGAATCAGACCCCTCACCATTCGGATACCCTCCGGCTCGTCGTGCTCCTATTTAACTCTCCCGGCCCGCAAAAGACAAGCCCTATCGTCGCGACACCCACCGGAAACGCTTCCATTCCATCGGCTGGCGGACGCTGAATAAGTAAACGGGGAAGACTGGGAAGACTTCCCATCGCAAGTGCCCTTGATGGTGTTCGTGGAGAATCCGAGGCGACGGAGCATGCGTCTGTGTCAGAGGTGATCCGTCTGGGACGAGTCCAAACCGTCGACGAAACTGGAGAGGACTCGCGAGCGGAAGGGTTGCTGCAGCTTGCGCACCGCCTTGCATTCGATCTGCCGCACTCGCTCCCGCGTGACGGAAAAGACCCGGCCGACTTCTTCCAGCGTGTAGGCATAGCCGTCGGTGAGGCCGAATCGCATGCGGAGGATTTCCCGTTCGCGATAGTTCAACCCCTGCATGACCTCTTCGATGCGCTGCTTGAGGGACTCGCGATTCGCCTCGCCCAGCGGATCCTCGCGGCGATGATCTTCCAGGAATTCGCCAAAGTAGCTGTCGTCATGCTCGCTGATCGGCTGGTCCAACGACAGCGGTTGCCGTGACATCTTGAGAATGCAACGCGTCTCTTCCAAGGACATTCCCACCCGCGTGGCGGTCTCTTCGGGGGTCGGCTCGCGCCCCAGTTCCTGGACCAATTGCCGCGTCGCACCACGCACGCGACTCATCGAGTCAATCATGTGGACCGGGACGCGGATCGTCCGGCTCTGGTCGGCGATCGCGCGAGTGATCGCCTGCCGAATCCACCAGGTGGCGTAGGTGGAGAACTTGTAGCCCCGCGCGTGCTCGAATTTGTCCACCGCCCGCATCAGGCCCGTATTGCCCTCTTGAATCAGATCGAGGAACCCTAGCCCCCGATTCCTGTATTTCTTGGCGATGGAGATTACCAGCCGCAAATTGCCCGCGGACAGGCGGCGTTTTGCCGCGTCGTAGTCCTCGCGGTGCTCCTGGGCCCGGACCACCCGGCGATTGAGCGTGGCGGGGCTCTCGAAGGTGATCCGCATCAGGTATTGCATTTCCTCGCGGAGTTCGTTCAGATTCGCCCCCAACCGAGACTTTCCCCGTTCCGCCTCGCGGATCTCCGCTTTCAGGATCGTCATCCGCTGCGAAATCTCGACCAGTTTTTCGTACACGGGTTGCAGCCGATTGGTGCGCAAATTCAATTCCTCGATCAGCCGCACGCAACGATTCCGCCGCCGGACGAGCGCCGCCCAGGCAGCGTGGCGAACCCGTTCGGTCTGACGGCGGCTGATCGCGATCCGATAGTCATGGCGGTTGCGGATCAACAGGTTTCGCAACGTTTGCACATTCGGCCCCAGCCGTCGCAGGATGCGGCGTTTTTCCGCTGTGTTCGTCACCGAGACTTCGACGGTACGGTCCAAGCGGAGTTCTCCGTCCCGAATACGTTCCAAGATCCGAACCGCGCCCTCGAGCATAAAGTCATTGGCCAGCATCCAGTGGCGGTACAGCGTCCGCGCGCGTTCGATGTCCCGCGCGGCGGCGACCTCCTGGCTGCGACTCAACAGCGGGATCTCGCCCATCTGCATCAAATACATCCGCACGGGGTCATCCGTCGCCACCCAGGAACTCGCGGGCGCTTCGAGTTCCGCGCCGAGATCGCCTTCCCCCTCCGCGGAGCGAAAGTCATCTTCGCCGTCGGCTTCCTCGTCGAGATCCTCGGCATCGTCGTCGTCGTCCCAGTCATCCGCCGAGTCGGAGTCATTTTCCGCCAGCGAGGCGTCGAAATCGTGCTCCGCGTCGTCGGCATGATCGTGAAATGCTGGTAGCGTGGCCTTTCTGGCGCGTTTTCCGTTGCTTCGATGGATTCTCTTCAACATGTTGCCCCTTCTGAAGTAGTGTCTGCAACGGCTTGTACGAAGACAAGTCGGTGAGATAGTCGCCTAGGAGCACGCCGTGTGCCTAAATCTCGATTCGGAGCAGGATTTAAGTCCGAAGTGTATATTACAAAACGACTTGCGGACGTGCCTCAAGGCATCGAACGATCCCCTTCTGATGCCGATTCGCTACGTCTGGTCGAGTGATGTCAACCGAGTGTTCACCTTTCGTAGCGCTCGTTTCGAGGCTGTCGCCATGGCGTAACGCTGGTTATCGTGTCCTTTCCGTTTCTTCCAGAGCCATTATAATTCTCAGAATTGGACAAAAATCACGGCCGATCCGTGCGCTGCAACGAGCGCATGCCTCATTCTTCAGGGACGCAGGAAGTGACCGATGGCTGACAAGAACCGAATCCTGATTGCCGACGACAATCTACCCAATTGCGAATTGCTGGAAGCGTATCTAGGGGACCTTGACTGCGAAATCGCGATGGCAGTGGACGGGCTGGACACGCTGAACCAGGTGACGGCATTCCGGCCGGACTTGATTCTCCTGGACGTGATGATGCCGAAACTGAGTGGCTTCGAGGTCTGCCGCAAACTGAAGGATGACCCGGCAACGCGGCGGATCATGATCCTGATGGTCACCGCGCTGAACGAATTGGGCGACATCGAACGCGCGGTTCAAGCGGGCACCGACGATTTCCTGTCCAAACCGGTCAACAAGCTGGAGCTGGTCAAACGCGTCGAAAACATGCTGAAGCTGAAGGGCATCAGCGATGAAAACGAGCGGCTGCGGCAGTATATCGAACAGATGGAAGATCGCAGCGAGCGTTAAAATGGACCACAAGCGTCCTGTTCCAGCTGCGGTTCGACCAACGCCCGCGGCACGAGCATTTGAATGGTGCCGGTGCGCGGCCGCATGATGATGTGCTGCGCCGTGATGCCCTGTCGCACGTTTTCGTCGGTCAGCACATACAGCAGTTTCGCCGCTTGCATCTCTTGTTGCGGACGATGGTTTCGGAAGCACCATTCCAGATAGTTGTAGCGTTGGCACGTGGTCTGATAGATTTCGGCCAATTCGCTGGTCTGGGGCTTGTACAGGATGCGATAGTCGTTGGTCGCAACCAAGGCGTCGTCGCGGCGAGCCCAGCGGAGCGCATGTCGTCGAGGCGTCCGCTCGATGACCACGCGTTGATCGTTTTCGCTGCCCACCAGCGTCAGCAGTGCGGGCGCGGTCAGCCGCGTTTCGGCCAACCGCTTCAAGGCCGACTCGAAATCCGCCGCGTCCTCGAGCACGCGGCGAATCTGCAGCAGCACGGGATAACCGGTTTTGCAGAACGCTTCCGGACACAGCACCGCATTGAGCGCTACGGCAAACCCGCGTCCGGACAATCCCGTGACCACGCCGATGGCGCCCGGCCAGCCCGCGTTGGCCCACTGTAGGCGGCCGTCCCGCTGGTACCGCACCAGGCAACTGGTCTGCGCCAATACGTCCTCGGGCCAGAAGTCCATGTTTCTGGCCAGCACGGGACCCGATGGCGTGGGCAAGGCGACGGTCGAGCACCCCATGGCCGACAGTGTCAGGTCGTAGCACAAGTTGGCTATCATGACTTCGCGCCAGGTGGTTCCCACTAGGCGGGCGAGCGCGACCGCTTCGGCATGGAACCGGTTCAACGTCCGCAGCCTGGTCAAGTCCGCTAAGAAGCGAAAGCGGGATGGAAACGCTTGCCGCAGAGCCGCCAGCAAGCACTGGGCTCGCTGCAGGATTTCCAACGGCGCATCCGAGAAACGTCGGGACACGGGCAGGCGGACGTCCACGTCATAGGCGGGACTCTCGACCCAAGGCAAGGCGAATTTTCGGACCACCTGTTGCGACATCGTGCGAAAGAGGACCGTTTGCCGAAAAAGAAGGACCCGCAACGGTTCCGTTGGTTCGGGCTGCCGGGGCACCTCAAGGTCTCCTTATTGTAGCCGTTTTGCGAACGGCAAGCTACCGGACTTGGCCCGCGTCTTCCGGCTGCCCAGGCCTAACGATGCGGCCGATATACGTTATAATCCGGCGGGAGGATAACAGAACCATGTCACCGAATCACGATCCTTTTGTTACGTCGTTTTGTTCGCGACGTGAATTCCTCAAGACTGGCGCGGCGGTGGCCGGAGTGGCCCTCGCAGGCGGACCGCAAGCCGCGGGCGAAACGCCGGCGCCGGATTCGAAGGGGCTTGTGACGCAGCTGTCGGAGCACGTGTTCGTCTATCACGGGCCGATCAACGTCGGCATCATCCGCGACGGCGACCGGGCCCTGCTGATCGATTGCGGCGACGGGCGAGTGGCACAGGCGTTGCCGGGGTTGGGCATCAAGTCGGTGGCCCAGATGGTGTTCACGCATCACCACCGAGACCAGGCTTGCGGAGCCCGGGACTTTGCGGACGCTGGCGCAAAGGTGGGCGTGCCCGCGGGCGAGCGCGCGTTGTTCGCCGATCCGGCGAGTTACTGGAACAACGACGGCAATCTTTGGCGGGTCTACGCCAGCTTTCGGCCGCACCACCTGACGCTGACCGAACCGTTGCCGGTGGACGAAGTGTACGTCGACGGACACGAGTTTCGCTTTGGATCGGCTGCAATTCGCGTGTTCGACACGGCGGGACACACCAACGGCGCGGTCAGCTATGCGGTCGAAGCAGACGGGCGGCGCGTCGTCTTCTGCGGCGATTGCATCTACGACGAGGGCCGCGTCTGGGACGTGCACAGCCTGCAGCAGGGCTTTTCCCAAGGCGAGCGGAAGATCGGCGGTTATCACGGCTTCATGGGAGACCGCTGGCGGCTGGTCGAGAGTCTAGACCGCATCCGGGCGTGCCAGCCTCAAACGCTGGTCCCGTCGCACGGCCATCTGATGTCCGACCCGGTACGGGCGATCGAGACGCTCGCCGAGCGGTTCGAGTCGTGCTACGAGAATTACGTGGCGATCAGCGCGCTGCGGCACTATTTTCCGGAGTTGTTCACCGGCTACGCAGGGCGGCCCGGCCAGATGCCGATCCGACCGGGGATCGATCCGCCCGGCTGCCTGCGGCACTTCGGCACGACCTGGATGTTAGTCTCCCAAACGGGCGCCGCCCTGGTCATGGACGTCGGCTCGAACAATACCGTCGCGCAGCTGAAGAAGATGCTCGAGCGAGAGGAGATCCAGCGGGTCGAGGCTTTGTGGGTGACCCACTATCACTTTGATCACACGGACGGCATTCCGCTGTTCCAGCAGGAGTTCGACGTTCCCTGCATTACCGATCGCCGCTTGGCCGACGTGCTCACGAACCCGCGAGCCTGGCGATTGCCGTGTCTGGCTCCCGAAGCGGTGCGGGTGGATCGGCCGCTGGAGGACGGCCAGTCGTGGGAGTGGCACGAGTTCAAATTGACCTCCTACTTCTTCCCCGGCCAGACGCTATACCACGCGGCGTTGTTGGCCGAAGGCGAGGGGTTGCGAATGCTGTTTGTCGGCGATTCGCATACCATGTCGGGGATCGACGATTACTGTGCCCAGAACCGCAACTTCCTCGGTCGCGATGTCGGGTTTCAGTACTGCGTGTCGCTGGTCGAAAAGCTGCAGCCGACCCACATCTTCAACTGTCACGTCAATCCGGCGTTCACGTTCACAGACGAAGAAATCCGGTTCATGCGTCAGACGCTGGACGAGCGAGAGAGGCGGTTTGGTGCGCTCGTACCTTGGGAGCACGCCAACTATGGTTTGGACGAGTCCTGGGTGCGTTGTTTTCCGTACACCCAGCAGGCTCGGGCGGGCCAACGGGTGACGGTCGATGTCGTGTTCACCAACCACGCGGCCACCGCCCAGGGGTCGGCCTGCCGCGCGATCTTGCCGAGCGTTTGGGGAGGAGCCGCGACGGACTGGCAGGGGGCCGAGCTACCCGCCAAGCGGGAGCAAGGCGTGCCGTTGACGTTCGAGATTCCGGACAACGCAACAGCCGGCCGGTATGTCGTGCCGATCGACGTCAAGCACGGACCGCACGACTTGCCGCAGTTCACCGAGGCGGTGGTGGATGTGAGCTAGTGCGTCCGCGCAGAAATAACCTGTTTTCAAATGCTGGACGGATTGCCAATCCGTCCAGCGAGAATTGAACACATTATTTGCGTGGACGCTACTTCGAAACGCAACGGCCAAGCTCACACCCAGCCCACAGGCCGTCTACCTCAACACGCTCATCCAAGCTAAACTGCGCACATGACCAGAGAACCAACCAACGCTCGCCGCGTGAAAATTGCCCTAGTGCAGATGATCTGTACCGAGTCGAAACAGGCCAATGTCGCCCAGGCATTGGGACGCATCGCCGAGGCCGCGGCCCACGGCGCGGAGTTGGTGTGCTTGCAGGAACTGTTTCATGGTTTGTATCCGTGCCAAAGCGAAGACCATGCCCGCTTTGCCGAGGCGGAACCGATTCCAGGTCCGACCAGCGACGCGCTGGCACACGCCGCCGCTCGGCATGGCGTGGTGGTCGTCGGCTCGCTGTTCGAGCGCCGCGCCCCCGGCGTGTATCACAACACGGCCGGGGTCTGGGATGCGGATGGCACGTTGTGCGGCTTGTATCGCAAGATGCACATCCCGGATGACCCGCTGTACTACGAAAAGTTCTATTTCACGCCCGGCGATCTGGGCTTCCGCAGTTTCGCCACGCGGATTGGCCGGATCGGGGTTTGCGTGTGTTGGGACCAGTGGTTTCCCGAAGCCGCGCGGCTGACGGCGCTGCGCGGCGCGGAGATTCTGTTTTACCCCACCGCCATCGGCTGGCTGCCGGAGGAGAAGGAGACCTGGGGCCCCAGTCAGCACGCGGCGTGGGAAACAATGATGCGCAGCCACGCCATTGCCAACGGCGTGTTCGTAGCCGCGCCCAACCGCGTCGGTTCCGAGGGCCAGCTGCAATTCTGGGGCGCGTCGTTTGTGGCTGATCCGTACGGCGACGTGCTCGCGCGAGCGCCGCACGACAGCGAAGCGATCTTGGTCGTCGAGTGCGATTTGAACGTCATCGACACGGCACGCACGCATTGGCCGTTCTTGCGTGACCGGCGGATCGACGCCTACGGCGACCTGACCCGGCGGTACATCGACGCCTAGCGCGTCGGCTCAGACGTCCAGAATTCAATTTTCGCGGTCCAACGCCATCTCCGTCAGGAAACCGTGTCCCCGCGAAAACTGAATTCTGGACGTCTGAGCCCTGCCCCCCAACAAGCCCTTGCCCCCACAGCGCGGATTGCCCGCCGCCTTACGCGAATGGGGCAAACACTTCGCGGGCGTAACGGACACTGCGGCGATGCACTTCGGCGACTTCCAGCGTCTGGGGTGTTTCGCCTTCGGGACCTTGTTCGAGCACGACCAGCGGGCTGACGCCGGCCTGGCGCAGCTTGCCAGCCAAGGCTCGATAGTCGATATCCCCGTCGCCGAACGCCTCGCTCCAGACGTTGCCGACGGACTGCCGCAGGTGCAGGGCGGCCACGCGCGGTCCGTATAGCTGTAGCACGTCGAACAATGCCACTTGGGAATGGCCCGCGCCGCGATAGACCCAGTGGGCGTCCAGGCACAGAGCCAGCGCGTTCGGATCGGTTCCCAGCATCATGTGGTGGAACTCCCGGGCCGCGTGCTGCAGTTCGACGTCGTGGTTGTGGTACGCGAGCGTAATGCCCAATCCGGCCAACTCGTGGCCCAAGCGGTTGAGCGCTGCGGCTTGGACCCGCAGTTGTTCGTCGCTCTTGCCTTGGCGGTTCGGAATCGGGCTGGGATTGGTCACGATAATCGTCGTTCCTGCCTGCTTGGCCCGTTTGGCCAAGGCGATAATCCGTTCCAGTTCCTTGTCGACGCCGTCGCGATCGGCCAGGGAGCTTCCGGTGTAGATGGACCGCAGCTGGAGGTTGTGTTTGGCGAGCTGCGAGGCCAATGCGTCCACCTGGTCCGCGGAGCCGAGGCCCGGCTCCAGGCCATTGACTCCGGCGGCAGCCAGCTCCGCCAGTTCGTCATCGAAGGCAATGCTCGCATTCTGTTTGTCTCGTCGGCGAATGGCGCCGACCGACCATTGGTTGATCGCCACGTGCAGTCCGGCCTCTGGCGCTGCCGCGGCTCGGACAGCGGCACCGCTGCAGAGGACCGCAGCAGCAACCCCGCCAGCGTCGGCCAAGAATTCACGGCGATTGGACAGCGATTTCTTCATGGAATGTCTCTCCTAAGATGGTTTACCGATCGAAAAAGTGCATGGCGATCAGTCCGCCTTCATCGCCTGTTTCATCGCCTTTAACGCATCCGCCTCGGGCAACTGTTTGTAGTAATCGTCCAGCGGATAACACCCGGACACCAAACCGCTGCGTGGCCCGGTCGTGCAATCGCTGAACGTACGGCAGATCTTTTTCCGCTGCAACTCGCCAAGTTGCAGCACATCGGCTGGAAACTCGGGGTACGCCAGCACCATCCGCCCGATGCCGACCAGGTCGATCCAACCCGCACGAACCACGGCCTGGGCTACGTGTGGCAAGAAGTCCTGCAAGTAGGTATAGCCGGTGCCGACCATCGGCACATCGGGAAACGCCTGCTGGCACGTCCGCGCGGCTTGAATCTGCCGGGCGACGCCGACGAGCGGATCTTCGGGTGGTTGGTAGCCGTCACTGGGCGGGAAAATCGCCGGCCGCTGGATGTGGGGACTGTAGTACGGACTGCCGCAGGACAGGTTAACTGCCACCACGCCCAACTCGCGCAGGACGGCGATCAGCTGGAGCGGCTCGGTCAAATCGTATTCCAGCGGATTGTCCTCGCAGCAACCGAAACCGTACTGGTAGGGCAGCAAAGCGTGATAATCCATCGGCTGCCCGACTTGGCGGCTGGTCTTGAACGGCGGCACGTCGAAAATGCTGATCCGCACGCCGACCATCAAGTCCAGAAGTTCGTGGCGGATGCGGTCGACGATCGTTCGCAGGATTCGCGTGCGGCCGTCGAAATCGCCGCCAAACCGGCCGGGACGCGTGCGTGCGCTCAGGAACTCGTGCAACAGATAGCCGTGACACGCTTTAACGTCGACAAACTGAAAGCCCACCTCGCTGGCCAACCCGGCCGCGGCCACATAGGCGTCGATCAGCCGCTCCAAGTCGTCGTCCGTCCAGACGACGGAATCGTCGCGTGGATCGATGCCGAATTTGGCATCCAGCAGCGGATGGTGGTAAGCGATCCGCGGCTCCATTTGCTTCGAGTTGGGACGGCAGAAGCGGCCGGAATGGGTCAACTGCAGGCCGACCAGCAGATCGTCGGTGGTGCCGAATTGCTGGCGGTGAGCGGCGAACACTTCATCCCGCAGGGCCGTCAAGCCGGCGCGGTTCTCCGGTGTGGCCAATGTCTGGTTCGGATTCGCGCGGCCGTCGGGCTGCACGGCCGCCGCCTCGCCGCCCCAAATCAGCTTGGCACCGCTGAGCCCGAAGTTTCGCCAGCGGCGGAGCGTGTGCGGCGACGGCGAGCCGTCACGATTCGCGTCCCAGCCCTCCATGGGATGAATACACCAGCGATTGCCGACGCGGAACCCGCCGATTGAGATCGGTTTCGCCAGCGGCGAATCTTGTTCGGCCGTCATGATCCGGTCGTCGGCGGGCAACGGCAGCGATAACTCCTGCAACCTCGCTCGGAATGCATCGAGACTCTTGAACTGAGCTATTTTCGGATATGATTCCGCCATCCTGCTCTTCGCCTCCTGTTTTAGCATGGTGAATGGGACCTATTTTGCGCCCTGCCGTTCCAAAAGAGAAGACCAGGGACAGGAAGTGGTTCCGGCTTTCGCTTTGTCGCGAAAACTGGCACAATAGGACGAGCGTCGCACGGCGCGGGTTGGACGATGCAGGCCGCAGGACGCCCGCCCGCATCTTCACGGTTTCCTGCCGCGATGAGAAGGATCCCCCAGACAAGGAGTACTGCGTGTCGGATAGCAACGTTGGATCGTCGGCCGGTGGCAAGGATTCCCAGCCGCGGTTGTATGCGGACACGGCGTTCTGGGGCATGACTGCGACGCAGCTGTTCGGCGCCTTTAACGACAATCTGTTCAAGCAGTTGATGTTGTTGCTGGCCGTCCCCGTGGGGCTGGGAGCGGTCTTTCAGCAGGACCAGCAGGGCCTGGCGACCATTGTCTTTTCGTTGCCTTTCGTGCTGTTTTCCGGCTATGCGGGATTCCTGGCCGATCGCTTCAGCAAGCAGCCGATCATCGTGCTGGCCAAGGTAACCGAGATCGCCGTCATGGTGTTGGGCCTGCTGGCGTTTGTCTACTACTCCGTCACCGGCTACACCGGTCTGCTCGTCGTGCTGTTTCTGATGGGCGCGCAGAGCGCGTTTTTTGGGCCGCCCAAGTACGGCATCTTGCCAGAGATGTTGCGGATGCAAGATCTGCCTCGGGCCAATGGTATCCTGGTCATGACCACGTTCCTGGCGATCATTTTTGGCACGGCCGCCGCCGGGTTACTGGGCGAATGGTTCCTGGACCCCGACACGCCGTTGGAGGAGACGGCGCATCGAATGTGGGTGGGCTCCGCGTTTTGCATCGGGATCGCCGTGGTGGGTACGGCGACCTCGCTGCTGGTTCGCTGGGTGCCGCCCGCACAGCCCGATTTGCGATTCCGTTGGTCAGCCTTGACGCTACCGCCGGAAAGCCGCCGCGTGTTGCGTGAGGATTCGCCGCTGCTGATGGCGATTCTGGCAACGTGCGTCTTCTGGCTGGTCTCGGGAGTCGCCATCCAGGCGATCAACTCCCTGGGATTGGTTCAATTGGGTGCCGGCAAACTGAAGACCAGTATCATGACGGCCATTATCGGTTTGGGGATCGCGTTGGGCGCCATGATTGCGGGCAAGTTGTGTCGCGGCCGGGCCAATCCGCGAGTGGTCACGGCCGGAGCCTGGGGATTGGTTCTCGCGTTTTTGGCGATGTCGATTTCGCTGCCTGGTAAAGTCCATTTGCTGGGGTATACGGGCAGCCTCGTGGCGTTGGTGTTGACGGGCGTGGCCGCCGGATTCTTTGCCATTCCCGTTCAAGTCTTGATTCAGGCCCGGCCGCCGGACGGCTTGAAAGGCCGCATGATCGCCGTGATGAACCAGACCAACTTCCTGGCCATCATGTTGTCCGGATTTGTGTACTATCTGTTCGATTGGATTGTCGAGGGCCTGGACTGGCCGCGGAGCGCGATTTTTGCGATGATGGCCGTCCTGTTGCTGCCGGTGGCGATTTTCTACCGGCTGCCGAACGACGCCTAGGACGCCGTGCAGAAAAGCGACGGTCCAGATTTGAGATTTGAGATTTGAGATTTGAGATTTGAGATTTGAGATTTGAGATTTGAGATTTGGGATTTGGGATTTGGGATTTGGGATTTGGGATTTGAGATCTCCGATTTGAGCCCCCTGCCCCCTGATGCCTCTGGAGCTTGAACCATGTTGGGCATAACCCTAAACGCTGACACGTATCTTCGACGGCTGAACCAAGAGCTTGATCGCATCGACCGCGGGGCGATGGAACGTTGGGCGGACTTGATCTATCGCGCCTGGGAGAACGGCAAGTTTGTGTTCCTGATCGGCAACGGCGGATCCGGACTGACGGCCAGCCATTTTTGCGAAGACTTGGGCAAAGGCACCATTCGGGATGCCGACCGGAACGACGAAGCGAAAAAGCGGCTCAAGGTACTCAGTCTAACCGACAACGTAGGCTGGATCATGGCCGTGGGAAACGACTGGGCCTACGACCAGATCTTCGTCCAGCAGTTGATGAACTACGGCTCGGCCGGCGACTTATTGATCGCGATCAGCGGCTCGGGCAACAGCCGCAACGTGCTGTGCGCCGTCGATTGGGCCAATCGCCACGGCCTGACCACCTTTGGCCTGACCGGCTACGACGGCGGTCGGCTAAAAGGGATGCAACAAGACGGCTTGCACGTCGAGTTGGACGACATGGGCATGGTCGAGAGCATCCACATGTGCCTGCACCACTGGGTCTTGAACGACGTCTTTGCCCGCATGCACGGCGCGGGCCGTTATGCGCCGGAAGCCTGAGTTCGACAGCAAGCCAGTGCGGCGTCAAGGTTTCGTTTTTGAGTGCGGCGGCGGCATCGTACTCTACGCAACGCATTTTCTACGGAGGACAGGCAATGACTCTCCAAGTCGTTCGAGAAAAAGGTGTCAGGAACCGTTTTCCGGGAACCGCTCCTGCAGGTGTTTCGCCCCAACGGTTCCTGACGTCTTGGTTTCGATCGCTACGCACCGGCCTGGGCGTCATCCTTCTGGCGGTCGCGCCGGTCCAGGCGGCGGAGTCCGTATCGGAGCCCGCCAGCGCACCGAACTCGTCGCCGGCGCCGGATCAGCAGGGCCCGACCATCAAGGATGCCTACAAGAATCACTTCCTCATCGGCATGGCGGGAGATCTGCCCGGCAACTATTCCGACCAGGAATTGGCGCTCGCGACCGAGAACTTCGACATCCTGACGCCGGAAAACTGCATGAAGCCGGGCCCGATTCATCCCAGCGAGAGCACCTGGCGATTCGAGCGGCCCGACGCCCTGGTAGAATGGTGTGCCGCCCAAAACATCGCCATCCACGGCCACACCCTCGTGTGGCACGCCCAGACCAATGATTGGTTCTTCCGTGATGGCGACCGGGCGGCAGTCACCCAGCGAATGAAGGACCACATCGCCACGCTCGTCGGCCGCTACAAGGGGAGAATCCAGAGCTGGGATGTCGTCAATGAAGCGATCAACGACGGCGGCAACGCCCAGACGGCCCAGACGGAGAACCTCCGCAATTCGGCGTGGTTGCAGGCCCTGGGACCGGAATTCCTGACGCTCGCGTTCAAGTTTGCCCACGAAGCCGATCCGGACGCCAAGCTGTACTACAACGACTACGGCATCGAGGTCGGCCCCAAGCATGCGAGTTCGCTGGTGCTGCTCAAACGACTGATCGAGGACGGCGCGCCGATTCACGGCGTGGGAATCCAAGGCCACTGGAGCACGGCCAATATCCCCTATGCCGCGCTTGACGAGGCGATCTCCGCTTATGCCTCGCTCGGGCTAAAAGTCAGCATCACCGAGTTAGACGTGACGATCCGCGGCGCCTCGGGAGGCCAACTCGGCCCCGGCCCTGGTGGCCGCAGGTTTGGCGGCGGCGGGGGCAGCGGCGGCGCGGCGCCTTCGCCGCAAGATCTCCAGGCTCAAGCGGACGCTTATGCGCGGTTGTTTGCCATCTTCATCAAACACAAGGACGTGGTGGAACGTGTGACCTTCTGGGGCCTCAACGACCGCCGCACATGGCGATTCGGGCAGCACCCGCTGATCTTTGACGCCAACAACCAGCGGAAGCCGGCCTATACGGCGATCATCGACGCGCTACGCGTTCCGGACGAGTCCGGCGAATCTGCCCAAAACCCCATTGTTTGGGCGGACGTCCCGGACCTCGCGGCCATTCGCGTGGAAGACACCTACTACATGAGCAGTACCACCATGCACTTGAGCCCAGGGCTGCCGATCTTGAAGTCCAAGGACCTGGTGAACTGGCAGATTGTCGGCTACGCCTACAGCACCCTCGGCGACAATGACGCCCTCACGCTGCAGAAGGGAAAGAATGCCTACGGCGCGGGTTCCTGGGCCAGCAGCCTGCGATATCACGAGGGCACGTTCTACGTGACGACGTTTTCCAGCACGACCGGCAAGACCCACGTCTACCGGACCAAGGACGTCGAGAAAGGCCCGTGGACGGAGAACTCGTTTCGCCCGGCGCTGCACGACCACACGCTGTTCTTCGACGATGACGGGCGAGTCTACATGATCTACGGCGGAGGCAACCTGCGGTTGGTCGAGTTGACTGCGGACGTGTCCGGCATCGCACCCGGTGGAGTGGATCACGTCATCATTACGAACGCCAGCCGCGTGGCCGGACCGAACATCGGCCTGTCGGCGGAAGGTTCCCAGCTGTGGAAGATCGACGGCAGATATTACCTGTTCAACATCACCTGGCCGCGGGGCGGCATGCGCACCGTGATTGTCCACCGTGCGGAGAACATCACCGGCCCGTACGAAGGCCGCGTTGCCTTGCAGGACAAGGGCGTGGCGCAGGGCGGCCTGGTCGATACGCCTCAGGGCGATTGGTATGCCTACCTGTTTCGCGATTATGGCGCGGTGGGACGCATTCCCTATCTCGTGCCCGTCAAGTGGGAGGATGGATGGCCGGTACTCGGCGTGGACGGCCAGGTACCTGATACGCTGTCTCTTCCTGCCGGCAAAGGTCTCATTCCCGGCATCATCGCCTCGGATGAATTCCAGCGCCGCCCCGGCGACCCGGCGTTCCCGCCGGTCTGGCAATGGAACCACAATCCAGACGACAACCACTGGTCACTTACCGCGCGTCCCGGCTTCCTGCGGCTCACCACAGGCAGGGTCGATGGCGACTTCCTGTCGGCTCGTAACACGCTCACCCAAAGGACGTTCGGCCCGCAATGCTCTGGCACCGTCTGCATCGACGTGAGCAACATGCAGGACGGGGACTTTGCCGGCCTGGCCGCGTTGCAGAAGCAATACGGCCTGGTCGGAGTCGAGATGGCGGGGAATGTCAGGTCGATCGTCTTGGTGAGTGCCGAGTCCGGTTCCCCGGTGCAGGTGGAACGTGTGCAACTGACCCAGGACGTCGTACACCTCAAGCTGGAGTGCGATTTCAGAGACCGCGCCGACATCGCGCGATTCTTCCACAGCATCGACGGCAAGCAATGGACCGTGATCGGCAAGCCGCTGCGGATGACGTACACGTTGCCGCACTTTATGGGCTACCGTTTCGCACTGTTCAACTATGCGACGAAGACCGCGGGCGGCTTCGTGGATTTCGACCACTTCCGCGTGAGCAACGAGATCACCACCGCGAATTGAGGGATTGCCACGGGCTCCCCACTGACGTGGGGTAGCTGTCTGGAGTTCTCGCTGGCAAGCCCACGGCTCGCGAATCCTGCGATGCCTGACGCGAACCCGAGTTCCCGATGTCTGGCGCCTCATCCCGCGAATTCCTGCCGGTCGTCCTCGGCCGCTTGCCGCAGCTGTTGTGGGAAATCGGGAAAGGCGGATAGCACGCGGACCCAGTTGGGGATGGCTTCGCCCCCGGCCGGCTCGCGCTGGAACAATTCGCCGGCCAGCGCGATTTGCCGCGCAAAGCCCTCGACGGCCTGCTCCTCGTCGTGCCGGTCGAACTGCAGGCCGTTCATCATTGCATCGGCATGATAGTGGCGGATCGCGTCCTGTGCGGAACGTAAATAGGCCGAACGCAAGGTGGTGAAATGCCCTGGGCCCAGTACCGTGCCCATACTGGCCAGCGTGCGAAAGATGCTGGTCAGAATGTCCACGGCCATCTTCATCAAGCCCTTGCTGGGATCGTCCAGCGACAGGGCCTGGTGCTTGTGTTCGTACTGGCGGCAGACGTCCACCTGGCAGATCCGCTTCAGCGACGTGTTGCGGTACACCTCGGCCAACGTGCCGACCTCCAGTCCCCAATCGCTCGGGATGCGATTCGACTTGGCCAGATTCGATGTCACCGCGAACTCGCCGGACAACGGATAACGAAAACTCTCCAGGTACACCAGGAACCGATCGTGGCCCAGCAGCGAGATCAAGGCATTCAGCAGGGGCGAAACGAGCAGCCGCACCACGCGACCGTGCATGCGATCCGTGACCCGCGCGTAATAGGCTTTGCAAAACTCGAAGTCCAGGCTGGGATGCACCAGGGGCAAACACAGTCGGGCGAGCAGCTCGCGATCGTAGCTGACGATATCGCAATCGTGCAGGGCGAAGATTTCCAGCCGCGGGTCCGCCAACAGGTAGCCAAAGGCGGTCCACACCGAGCGGCCTTTGCCGGGGGTCGTGACGCCCAGCCCCGCGTCGTTTAACTGCTGGTACAAGCCCTGCACTCGCGGGCCGTCCGTCCACAGCACGCGGGCTCGATCGCCCAACGGCCGGGCCTTGTTGAGCGTTTCGCGAAAGTCTTCCACCTCTGGCGCCACCCCCAAGACCACGCTGATGTGCCGCACCCACCGCACGGAGGCCAACTCGTCCATGATTCTCGCAAACGGATCCGCCCGCATATCGCCGGCGGTGACCGGCAGCACCAGTCCCACCTGGCAATTGACCGCAAAGCGTTCGAGCATCTGCTCGAGCCGATCCCGCCGGATCGTCCCCAGATCGTGCATCGTGGCAATCAAGCCGTGTTGAAAAAAGTCGGCCATGGGATCGTCTCCTCGCTAATCTGTGAATTCCAACCAAACGGTTTCCAGAGCTCCGAGTTCCGCGCGCGTCACCGACGGCCAGACGCGACCGCTCAACAGGTCTCGCGCGGGACGACGATGAGCGATTTCAGGGGGAAGTTCCCAGGATTGCGACCGCTGGCTGACGTTGACCAGGACCAGAATTCGTTGCCGCCCGTCCGGGCTGGTGCGAAGCACGGCGACCAGCCATGACGGAACGTCGGTCCAAACTTGTTGCGGGCCATCCGGATGAAAAGCAGGTTGCTGCCGCCGTGTGGCGAGCAGCCGCCGATACCCGGCCAGCACTGCGGCCTGTCGGCTCGAGGACTGCATCAGCGTCCGCGTCAGCTCGTCGCGGTCGAACTTGCGGCGATTGATCCGCCGCGCCTGGCCGGTTTGCCGGACGCCCTCCAAGTCGTTGCCGTCGCCGAACAAGCTGGAGAAATAGACGCCGGGGATGCCCCGCAAGGCCAACATCAGGGCCTGAGTCGCCAAGAACCGCCGTACGTGCCGCGACGTGTCCGGAGTGTCGAGATCGGCCAAGGCGTCGAAATACGTGATGTTCAACTCGTACGGCAAATCGCCTCCGTCAGGGCCGCGGCGGGTGCTGATCAGACCGCCCCGAGCGCGGATCGCTGCGATCAATCGCTGGAACCGCTCGGCGGAAACCAAACCTTCCAAAGGCCGCACGCCGACGCCGTCGTGAGACGCCGTGAAATTGAAAAACGTCCTGCCGGGCGGGGCGGGTGCGAACGCGGCCAGCCAGCGGACCAGCGGCTCGGCGTCCTCGTTCAACCAGGCGTCCAACAGCAACGGCGGCAAGCTGAATTGATACACCATGTGCGCTTCGTCGCCGTCGCCGAAATAGCTGATGTTCTCGGCATGCGGGACGTTCGTTTCGGTCAGCAGCAACACGCGCGGGGCCACCCTCGCCAGCACTTCGCGGAAGAGCTTTACCACGGCGTGCGCTTGAGGCAGGTGAATGCACGATGTGCCAATCTGCTTGCCCACATAAGCCACGGCGTCCAGGCGAATGATCCGCGCCCCGCGCCGCACGTAGTCCAACAGCACCTCGGTCAATTCCAGCAATACCTGCGGCTCGTCAAAGTTCAAGTCCACCTGGTCGGCGCTGAAGGTCGTCCAGACCTGCCGCGGCCCGCGGCTGGTCGAAAATTCGGTCAGCAGCGGCAGGCTCCGCGGTCGGGCCACCGCCGACAGATCGGCGGCCGGATCGACCTCGTGAAAATAACGCACGTAGGGTTCGTGTCCCTGGAGGTACTCCTGAAACCAGCGGCTGTGCTGCGACACATGGTTCAGGACCAGGTCGAACATCAGGTCCGAGGTTTGGCCCACATCCCGGACGTCGTCCCAGTCGCCCAGCGCCGGATCGACCGCTCGGTAATCGATCACCGAGAACCCGTCGTCCGACGAGGCGGGAAAAAAGGGCAGCAGATGGACGGTGCTGAACAAGGAACCAAGGTCCTGCTCGACGAGAAACTCGCGCAACGCGTGCAACGGCCGCTGGCCCGCTGCAAGGACGTGATCGCCATAGGCGATCAAGACGGCGTCGCGCTCGTCCCACAACGTTCCGGTGGAAACCGGTTCGGGCAGCCATGCCGCCGCCAATTGGGCGAACCGTGGCGCCCAGACTTCCCCCGGCGGTCCATAGATTTCCCGCAGCCGCTGCCGCAGCCGTCCAATGTCCGGCGTTGTCCGTTCCATGATTCAATTCCCTTCTCGTTGGAGTGCAGACTTCGGCCTGTCTGCAACAGCAACCGAACGGCTGGACTGCAAGCCACCCGCGCCGATCACAAGTTCTCCATTCCGGTGATGTTGGTGATGAGCACTCGCAACCGCCGCCGGAGCACCGTATAGCTGAAAAATGCCTTGCTCAACTCGTAGTTCTGGTCCACCATTTCCTGACGATACGCGGGGTCGTTGATCACCCGCCGCACGTGCTGGACGACGTCGCGAGTCAAGAATCCATCCATGGCGATGGTGCGAAAGCCCTTGGGTTCAATGTCGCTGATGAAAATGGAATAGCGATTCACCAACACCGGCTTCCGATAATAGAAAGCTTCCAACAGGGCATTGCCGAACCCTTCGTAAATGCTTGGATAGGTGATAAAGTCGGCTTGCGAATACGCATCCGCGAGCGTATAGCGACGGCGGCCTTCCGCGTCGACATAGCGGGCTTCGCTGACCGAGGTATGCACGAAACGCAGATCGACGCCTTCCTGTTCGGCCATCTCCTTCAGCTCCCGCATGTAATCGTCGCCTTCGTCGCCGGACTCGTGCGAGACGATCAGCTTGCAACGGGGATCGTTCAAGCGGGCGACCAGCGAGATCGCATGCTCGATCCCTTTCCGCGGGACCACGCGGGTCGGCTGCAGGAACAGGATGTCGTCGGCCGACAGGCCCACGTCCTGGCGGAATTGGGCCGTGTATTCGTCGGGTTCGGGCGGCGGTTGCTCGAAGTTCAATACGTTGGGGATCAACAGCGACGAATCGCCCTTTCGCATGGCCAACTGTTCTTGGGCCAAGGTGTTGATCGTCACATGCTGGATGGCCACCGAGGTCGGAGGAAAGGCCATATCCAGGACGTCGCTGATCCCGTTCACCGAGAACCGCGTCCGTTCCCAGTAAAAGTCATGATGATGGGCGATGGTGGGAATCCCGGTCTCGGTGATGAAGTGCGTCAAGGCGACGCCCAGCGGCACATTCATCGGGATGCACAGCGCATTTTCGACGACCAGAATCTCGATCTCGAACCGTTTGACGAATTCGTACAGGGTTGCTTTGAGGTGCTCGCTCAGTTCGTAGATGCGCCGCGTGACCTCGGGCGGCCGCGTGAACCGCCCGAATACGCGTTCGTTGATCCAGACGTTGTCGGCATGGGCAAAACAAGCTTCCGGAACCTGCATGCTGACGTTGGGATCGCGATCCAAACGGCCGGCATACCAATAGCTCGAGTGTTCGTAATGCCACAACACTTCTGCCCACTTGGCGCTTTCCAGCGACACGCCATCGGTGCCGGCGAAACGCGTCGATACGAAGCCAATTCGACGCCCCATACGTTGCTCCCTCCCCGATGGTCCGGTCCAGCCGGTCCCCGTGCGTTACCTCCGAGATATCCGCGTTTCTCCCTTACACGATGCAGTCTACCAAATCGCATAGTTTCCTGACAACGACGTCGGGGACGATTCCGGCGCACTGCGGATCGCCCTCGCGGCGGCGCAGACTGCGCGCGTCGCCGGCGAACAACGCCGTCCGAAAGCCACACCTCGCCGCCGGGCCGATGTCGTTGCGGATGTCGTTGCCGACGTACAGCACGCGGCCGGGCGAAATCCCGCGCCGCTGCAGCGCGGCCATGGCCAGTTGGTACAACGCCAGGCTCGGTTTCGCCCGCGCGTGCTGGTACGAGTAGAACTGCAAGTCCGGTTCGCAGCCCAGATCGTCCAGGGTTCGCTCGACCAGGGCGGGAAAAGTCTCCCGCGTAAAAAACTGAGCGTTGCTGATGACGCCGAGCGTCTTGCCGGCAGCGCGCAAGGTCTCCAGCGTTTGCAGCATGCCTGGCATCGGCCACACCGGATTCGCTCGGACTTCGAATTCGACCGCCAGCGCCGCCAGGTCCACGCCGGATGCCGGAGCCGTCCAGCCGCGGGCGGTCCACTCCGCCAGGGCCCCGCGCCAGACTTCGAGGATGTCCACTTCGGGAAAATCGACACCGGCTTGCCGAGCCTCCTGGTGCCGCCGGTCGATTTCCGCACGCCAGACCTGCAAGGCCATTTCCGGCGGCCCCCGCAACACCACACCGACGGCCTGCAGCGCGGCCGCGACCGCCTCGCCGCGAGCGGACGCGTCCCCCCCGCCGATGTCGCCGCTGCCGCTGATCAGCAAGGTGCCATAGATATCGAACAACACGGCGTCAATCGGCTGCAGCGATCCCCGCCGCGACGGCTCCTCGGTGTCCAACGGTTGCAATGGTCGGCTGTGTCGACGGATGATTTCGCGATAGCTGCTCGTCATGACTCGACCCTGATCGGTTGAAATCGTTCCGGCTGCAAGAATTCGTCCAAGATCTGCCCGGCGCGCGGCAACGGCCGCACCTCGCTCGTGCGCGGACTTGCCGCGACCTCGCGGTACAAGTCGCTCAGCCGCTGGCCACAAGCAGCCAGCGAATGCGTCGCCCGCACCACCGCCGCATTCTGTGCTACAACGTCCGCCGTCAGTTCGGCATCCCCCAAAGCGTTCTCGATCCATCCATTCAACGCTCGCAACCGTTGCCGCTGCTTGTCACTTTCGGCTACCTGAGAGACAACTTGCTGCTGATGGCGCGACGACAATGCACCAAAGTCGACCAAGCCGTCGTCGATCAAGCCGTCCAAGACGCGGTGAAATTCGTCCGCCAGCGGCAGACGATGGCCAAAACGAACCAGCGTTTGGGTGTATGCCTGTTCAAAGTCGCATCGCCACTGGGCAGCTCCGATCCAATCCAAGGGGACGTTCAGCCGGGGCCGCAGATGCTCCAATCGCAAGCCCGCGGCAACAAAATCCGCCGTAATCTCCGGCAAATCGCGCCCCACCAGCGTCTTGCCGACCAGCCAAGCTTCCAGGAACACCAGGCCAAAGCCTTCGGCGACGCTGGTGGTCAGCATTCGATCCGCGACGGCCAGGTTATCGACATAGCTCAGACCGGACTGCTCGCCGATCTCGAAGGCCATCGGCAGCTGCAGGGACGCGGCGAGCGTTTTCCATCGCTCGTAGGACGGACGTTCGGCAGAGGTCAGTGGAGACAGCGTCAGCCCCACCTGCCAGCCGTCGCCCGCCAACGCCGACCACAGGAGGGCTTCGCCCAAGTTTTTGCGGCGGATCCCGCGGACGGGATACAGTAACAGGCGGCGATTTTCGGGAATTCCGAACCGGCGAGCCAATTCGCGCCGCGCCGGTGCTCGCAGCGGCAACGCCCCCACATCGCCCGCCGCGTTGGGCAACACGTGCAGCTGAGCGGACTGGGCCCCCGCTGCCGATAGAATCCGCGCGTCGCGCTGGTTCAGGACCGCGTAATGCACGTGCGCAGCCGACGGGTACACGCCAGCGGCCGTGTCGCCGCCGGCGTTGCTGCCCAAGCCGGCGGCGATCCGCCGGTAATTCTCCGCACGAAAATCCTCGGCAAAGTCGTGGATCTGCAACAACAGCGCCCAGCCGTCGCGGGCCAGTTCGCAGAGCGTTCCCGGCAACGTCGGGTTCTTGCCCAGCGCATGATTGTGGACATGGATCACGGACGCGTCCGGCGATCCGCCTGCCTCGCGCAGCACCGCCTGCAGTCGCGTCGCCAACTCCCGAGGATCATGTGGCTGATCGTCATAGTCCAGCCCCGGCACGACGTGGACCGAATAGTCCAGCGACGGCACATCCGGCAGGCGGTCGGGCCAACCGGCGCAGCGGCCGCCATGCAACACCACGACGCGGAAATGCTCGCCGCCTGCCTCTTGCATCTGCAAGGCGCGCAGATGATTGGCGATGACCTGCGTCACCCCGCCGCGGTTCAAATGATAATGCACCATCGCGATCAACATGGTGTCACACAGACCTCCTCGGTAATGTTCTTGGAGTCGCCGGCAACCATTGTACGAGCAATCCACGGATCGGCCACCCGCAGGAAGATCAGTGACCACGTCCACGTTGACCCGAACCGCAGAATCCGTGCGTAGCGCCCAGATGCCGCACGTCTACCAGACGCCTCCTAGTGACCGTAAGCATTTTAGGGCAAACAGTTTAGGTGCCGAACTGGCCTCGCACGCGAGCGATCAAAACCGCGAAGGCTCGCTTGCCACCGGCTTGACGAAACTGCTGACAACGCGCTAGAATACTGACGTGACGAGCCGGTAACACTCCGTGACGGCTTGGTAGCTTTAGCTCCGGCTCGCACACCGATTGATACGCGACGTCCATCCCAACGACGTTCTCGTCCCAAATACCAGGCGTCGGCGTTCCATGGATGAACGCCAAGTTCCGGAGGCAAGGAAGCGTCAGAAGAAATCGAGCAAGTTACTGCCCAACAGCCGCCCGGTCCCAACTTGGCCGGTTTTTGGCAACCAAGGAGGCTCCGATGGCACAAGACGTTGTCCTTGAAAATGCGGCGAGCACGCATTCGTTGCGGCCGGATCATCCGCGGCACCTGCTGGAACAGATCAACGATGCTTTTTACGAGACGGCGGATGCTGTCGCCCAATTGCGAGATCGGCTCGTTCAACTGGCAGAGCAGCTGGAAAGTCGCTTTGCCGCGGAAGAACAGAGCGGCCGGTTCGATGACGTGCTGTGCCACGCGCCATGGTTAACGCCTCAAGCCCAGGAACTTCAGCAACAGCACGTGCCGCTTGTCGAGACAGTGCGGGGCATTCAGCGGATGTGTGAGGCGGAAGACAATCCGGTCGCTTGGTGGGAACGCGTGCGTCGCGAGTTCGGAGACTTTGCCGAACTGTTGCAGGAACACGAAGCGGGGGACAACAGCTTGCTGCAACAGATCCATTGCGGGTCGGCCTGGACGGACGAGGACTGACATCCCGCGTGCTGAGGGCGGGGACGAGCACGATCCTCGTGAGGCGCCGGAACGGACCGCCAATCCGTCGCGCGCGTGCTCGCGTTGGCGTCAACGAGTTTTTCCGACGAGCCCTTGGGATCGGCCGAGAAATAAGTGGCGTAAGCTTCCAGCTTGTGGTTCGCACGACTCGCACGCTGGAAGCTTACGCCACTTTGAATGCGACAGTAATGGTGTTGCCGATCCCTAGCCGCCCCCCGGCGCTTTCCCCTTGCTCGTGGCCGACACGGAGGCTTTGCCATAGATGGGCGAGTAGCGGTAGTAGACCTCCAGGGTCATGGCGGCCAGGGCGGTGCAGTACAACCGGCCGGCGTCATCGTGGCGGCCGTCGAGCGCCCAACTGCCCAGTTCGCTTCCCTCGCGGCTCTGCGTCTGGACCAGGTAGTCGCGCATGAAGACGTTCCATTTTTCCCACGGCGGGCCGCCGTAATGATGCATGACTTGCGTGGCGTAGTAATCGTGATACAGGCCCATGCCGGGGCGGGCCCAGAAGCTCAGACGCTCGACGCCGTGCGACAAGCCCGGCCGTCTCCGCTCCCAGCCGGTATACATTCGGCACAATAATCCGATCGGTGTCGTGGCGGTGATCGGCGCGCTCTTTTCCAAGTAGGGCCGCTTGTTCCCGTAGGTGTAGCCGTAGCAGGAACCGACGCGGTCCTCGGCAACAAAGTCGAGGAAGCGGACGGCTCGAGCCGCCACTTTCGGGTCCACGTCCAAGCCCGCCAGGTGCGCGCTCTTGAGTGCCATCAGTTGCCAGCCGACGACCGAGGTATCGCCAGCCTGGCGCGGGCGATACCGCCAGCCGCCGCCGGTATGCTGCGCCCGTTCGATGAACGTAATCGCCTCCTGGGCCGCGCGGGTTAACGAAGGCAGCGTGACGGGCACCGCGGTGTCGACGGCAAAGCCGAGCAGGCTCCCGTCGGCGCCGGACCCGCGACGCGGCGGGCCGCCGATGTCGGAATCCTGCGCGGCCGTCGTGGGATCTCCCCAGCGCGGCACAGCCGTCGCAGACCGCTGATACAGCTCTCGCGTCATGGCCAAGGCTTCGCACAGCGCCAAGGTCGCCAGACCGTGGCTGTACATGTTGCCGGAAGGGTCCATCAAGCTGCCGTCGGAAGCCTGCTGCTGGATCAAGTATCGCAGGCCCGCCGAGACCTCCTCCCGATACTCGCCCTGCAACTGAGTATGCCCGGCGCCCAACAGGGCCAGCAGCACCATGCCGGTGGCGCCGTGCAGCGCATCGACGTGCGGGCCGGGAACGCTACAGCGGCAACCCACGCAGTGATGATCTCCCAACTGTTGATTGAAACACCATGAGCCGTCGTTCCGCTGATGCCGGACCAGCCACTGCAGGGCCAACTGGACCGCGTTCTCGCTTTCCACCGTCGCCCCCAGCGTCAACGCCTGCTGGCGGCGGTCGCCGCGTTGCCCCAAGCCGCCGCCCGCGTCGCCGCCAACCGTGAACCCCGCGTCTCTGCTCGGCCGAGGCGTCGCAGGCAGCGATCCCAAATCCGGCTGCAGCGAGGCGGTCTCCAACGCCGGGACGACGAGGTCCGGAGGAGCGATCTCGGGAGCCTGCAGCACGATGTTGTCCCAAAACTCCTGATCGGGGGATGCCTCCCAGGGCTCGACCGCGTCGACGGGCGGCAGGTCGACGATCAGTTCCTCGAACGCGTCCGCGCGGTCATCATCGTCGGAATCGACGACGGACAAGCTGACGAACTTGGCCCCCAGATTAGGATCGCCCACCACGTACAAGCCGAGCAGCAAGAACAGCAGCAGATGAACCACGGCACTGACCAGGCCTCCGGGCATGGCGTGAAACAACACGAAGCCCCTTTCGCGCTGTTCTCGCTGCGGCGGCAAGACGTCGGCCAACGGAGCCAGCTGTTGCTGCCTTTGCCGTTCGAGAAACGGATCGACCGGCGGCGGCAGACGGGGCGACATGCTAGCACGCACCGGCGGCGGTTCCGGCAACGTGCAGTCCTGATCCGGCGAATCCCCTGCGTCAGCGCGAACGACGGGCCCTTCGGCTGAGCCGCCCCATTCCATCGCGGATTCGATGCCAGAAGTCTCTGATGCGTCGCCAGACACGGGCTGTCCTCGATTTCTCCGTGGCCTGATAGCGCCTGCCGCTATCCCAGCCTGTTTACATGATAGAGAAAAATGGCGAAACGACACAAGGGTTTTCGGGCAAGTTTCAGCGGCCACGTCCGGCGATCGGAACAAATCGCCTTGCTCACGCGTAACCCAAAGCATCCGCGAGAAACGCGCCGGCGATCACCTCGCCTCGCTGACGCGTCGGGGGACTCTGTTTCTTCCGGCCTTGCTGGCTGTTCGAGCCGCGGGGCGTCAAAGGAAAGGCGAAAACAACCTGGCGATACCGTCGCGCAGCCGGATGGGCAGGCTTCGTCCGTCCACGTCCGCGAGGTGGATGCGGCGCGAGCGTTCGATCTTGGTGCGAACCAAATCCTGCAGGGACGCCGCCAGTTCGCGATCGTAGCATTCCACGTTGAACTCGAAATTCAGCCGCAGGCTGCGCGGGTCCCAATTGGCCGAACCCAGCAGCGTCCAGATGCCGTCGACCAGCATCAGCTTGGTGTGATCGAACGGCGGCGGCGAAAGAAAAACTCGGCAGCCATGCTCGAGGACCTGCCACAGTTGGGCCGTCGAGGCCCAGCCCACCAAGGCCAAGTCGTTGCGGACGGGCAAGACGATGTCGACCTCGACTCCGCGCAGGGCGGCGACGTTCAGGGCCGCGATCAGCGATGCATCGGGCAAGAAATACGGCGTGACGACCTGGATGGAGCGGCGAGCACAGGCGATGGCGCCGAGCAGCGTGAAACGCAAGGTCTCGAAATCCTCGTCCGGACCGTCGGGGACACCGCGAGAGAGCACGGAGCCTGCAGGCGGGACCTCGGTGAACCACGGCTCGCCGCTGAGGAGTTCGCCGGCGCAAAAGGCCCAGTCGTCGGCAAACGCTTGCTGCAACTGATTTACCACGGGCCCGGTGATTCGAAAGTGCAGGTCTCGGATGGGATGGCGGGGCTGCTGCTGGAGGCAGTTGCCGTCGTGGATATTCATGCCGCCCGTAAAGCCCACGCGGCCGTCCACCACAAGAATCTTGCGGTGGCACCTCAGGTTCGAGTACTGAAACTGCCAAGGGATCAGGGTGGGCGAGAACGGCGCACCGCGGATTCCTGCGCGCCGCAGCACATGCAGCATCGGCCGCCAGCCAAACCGCCGCGCGCCCACGGCGTCGATCAGCACGCGAACTTCCACACCGCGAGACGCGGCAGCTTGCAGGGCGTCCACAAAACGCCAGCCCGTCGGATCGCGGGCAAAGATGTACGTGCTGAGCGAGACGGACCGTGCGGCCTGGTCGATCGCCTGCAGCATGGCGGGATACGCCTGGTCGCCGTCCACCAGCGGCGTGACGTGATTCCCCGCCATCAAGGGCAGACGCGTTACGTCGCGCATCAGTTTTTCCAAGGCACAAAGGTGCATGCCTGGCGGCGCGAGCGTTCGCTCGAGCCCTTCCGGGACACACGAACTGAGGTCCGAGTCGCGCTGCTCGCGACGATCGGGACGCAACGATCGAGCCCGCCGTTGAATCCGGTTAATGCCCAACCACACGTACAGCAGCACGCCCAGGATCGGCGCCAGCCAGATCACGCCGACCCAGGCGATCGCCGCGCGCGAGTCGCGTTTGGTCGTCACCGCATGCCCGGACGCCAGCAGAGCCAGCACCACGTCCAGCGCGGCGGCGAGATAAAGCCAGAAGGCAAGCAATAAATCGAGCATGGGAACCGGTGACCGGTATTCGATCCAGGAAGAATTCCAAGTGGCGGATTGCCGATTTACCGATCGGCCGCATCGGTGGGGTTTCCCGAAACCGCCGCCTCGATTTCGCGAATCTCGACCGCGCGATGCTCGCGGGCTGACACATAACACGCCTCGACCAAAGCCATGGTCTGCAGGTTGTCTCGGCCGCTGATCTCGGGTTCGGCGGCGTCTTCCAAGGCGCACAGCAATTGGGCCATCGTGCCCACAAAGGCGTCAGGAAACCAGACCTCGGGCCACCGCGGCTGAAACCAGTATCCGGGCTGACGCGTGGTCGTGAAATCCAGCGTGCTGGGCGTGGGATGCGGGTAGTCGGGCCAGCCGATGGTGCCGCGGGCCAGGCCCTCGAGCCCCTCGACACGCCAGCGAATCCCGATATCCGGCTGGGAGCCTTCTAACGCCGGGCCCGTCCAGACGTCGTCCCACGACGCGGCGCGCAAGCCATTTGCATATTCCAGGATGTACAGGCAGATGCCGTCCTGGTGCGGAAACTTGCCGGCCGTGCGCGGGTCCTCGCGCACGCTGGCAAACAGCCGCACGGGGTCGCCAAACCAGTAGCGAAAGGTGTCCAGGTGATGAATCGACATGATCCGCAGGGTGACCCAGCCCAGCCGCTGTTGCCACGGCATCCAGTGCGGGATCGCCCGCATGTCGATCGTGGCCAGGACGGGCGTACCCAAATCGCCCCGATCCAGCAAGCACTTGCAGGCGCGCACCGACTGGTCGTACCGCATGTTCTGGTTGACGCCCAGCGTGATGCCGGCTTGTTCGCACAGCCGGACCACTTCGACCGCTTGGGCATAATCCACGCCCAATGGCTTCTGAGCCAGCACGCCTCGGATGTGATCGCGGTGCTGGACAATCTCGCGGATGACCTCCAGTTGCACATCGGGCGGCACGGCCACATCGACCACTGCAATCCGCGGGTCGGCCAGCAGCGAGCGATAGTCGTCATACGCTTGCAGCCCATGCCGATCCGCGACCTGTCGGGCATGCTCCGGCGACCGCGAGGCGATGGCCACCGGGTTAAAGCCCGACTTGCGATAGGCCGGCAAGTGACAATCGGCCATGATGAACCCCGAACCGATGCAGCCGATCGGCGTGTCTTTGCGTCGCGGCAGGCGGGGCAAATAATCCAAATCGAGCGAGATACCGGTGCTGCTCATGCGTTTTTCGCCGCTCCGGGTTCGAGCCTCCGCGTGGTGTCGTCCGCGTCTTGCATCAGGAACCCCTGCGCGGCCTCCGTGGGCTTGGCCCCCATCGCTTTGATGGCGCTATCGGCCACTTTGGCCAACGGCGTGTACCGCGGATGGTGGTGCTCCTTGTACGGATCGTTGTGCTTGGTATTGTAGCAGCAGATCAGGCCCCAACGCGGCTGGTCGCTGAGGTTCGCGTCCGACGTGTGCAGCGTGTTGCCGTGAAAGAACAGCGCCGTGCCCGGTTCCATCTCGCAATACACCAACTCCAGACGCTTTTTGGCTTGCTCGACGCGTTCCAAATCCGCCCCCGTCTGCTCGCCGGCAAACCCGTGCTCGATGCGGCCCATGCGTTGCGAGCCGCGAAGCACCTGCATGCAGCCGTTCTCCTTGGTGCAACGATCGACGGCAATGAAGACGCTGAGCATGTCGGGGAACAAGCAGCCGTTCTTGTACCAGTAGCCGTAATCCTGGTGCCATTCCCAGGCGCCGCCGACACGTGGCTGCTTGGCGCTCAGCTTCGAATGGTAATGGTAGACTTCATCGCCGAGCAACTGTTCGACGGCATTCACCATCCGTTCGCTGCGGGCGATCATCCCGTAAATATCGTTGCCAGGGTGGTTCCAAAGGGACAAATTGGTCCGCCGTCCCGCCGCGTCCTTGACCGCCATCGCGTGCGCTTGCAGCACCCCGTCCGCTCGGCAGGCTTCCTGCAGCAAGCGGGTCTCTTCGGCGTCCAGGAAATGCTCGATAAACAAGTATCCGTCGCGGTGAAAATCCGCGTCTTGAGCGTCCGTCAGGGGGAGGGCAGAAGGCATGGGAAAGGCTCGCAAAGATTTCAGATTTCAGATTTCAGATTTCAGATTTCAGATTTCAGATTTCAGATTTCAGATTTCAGATTTGAGATTTGAGATTTGAGATTTGAGATTTCAGATTTCAGCACGTCCCGCTACGTTCGATCACTTCGGTTCCTTCGCCCCGTCCGACGATGACGGTGTGGACCATGTCGACAAACAGTCCGTGTTCCACGACGCCGGGTACGGCGTTCAATAGGGCGGCGAGTGCAGCGGGTTTCTCGATCCGGCCGAACGCACAATCCAGGATGTAGTTGCCTTCATCGGTCACCAGCGGAAGTCCGTCGCGGCCCGGCCGCAAGACGGGCTGTACGCCCAGTTCGGCCAGTCGCACAGCCAGCGGCTGCCAGGCGAATTGGACCACCTCGACGGGCAAGGCAAAGCCGCCCAATCGCCGCACTTGCTTGTGCGAATCGACGATGATGACCACTCGCCGACTCAACGACGCCACGATCTTCTCACGCAAAAGCGCTCCACCACCGCCCTTGATCACGTTCAAGTCCGGATCGACTTCGTCTGCCCCGTCAATGGTCAAATCCAGATAGGACACCTGATCGAAACCGACGATCGGGATCCCTTCGCGCTCGGCCAACTGACGGCTCATGTCCGACGTGGGTATCCCGCGCACGCACAATCCCTCACGCACTCGCCGCCCGAGCAACTCCAGCATGATGGCAGCCGTCGAGCCGGAACCTAACCCCAGGCTCATCCCGTCGTGGACGAATTCCAGGCTACGTTCCGCGGCCAGCCGTTTTTCTCGGTTGATGTCTGTCATCGTTGCCAACTCAGGTTTTATTTCTTCAACACCCTTACGATGATAGCGGCCTGGACGAGCGTTGCAAGGGACGCCCCCCGTCCGCTACGCCCCACGGACTTTCGGAACCACAGGCGGTGGCAGCGTATTTTACCAAAACACGACAAAACTTCCCAAATGCCCCCGTTTTCATCGTTTAACGACACCTTCCTGCGGATGTCGGCATTTACGCGCAGCGTTGCTGTGGCGGAGGCTCGATGCCGCAAGCGATGAGTTCGGGCGAGCTTTTCCCAACTTAGGGAACTGTACCTAAACCGGTTTTGCGTCTAATCTAAAGGAAGACAGGTTGGGTGCGGGTGTGCGAAAACACATTCCCTCCCTCAGCTTTTGAGTCGAGTGCTATGCCCTTGCGAAAACACATCTGGAGACATCTTGCGAGTCCGGCTGGCGACGGCAGCAGGACGGTCGTCGCTGGGGGCTCCCTCCGCAGATGGGCATGGCCTGTTGCCAACCTGGATTCGCAATGCTTCTCGTTTTTCTTCACGTTTTAGGGAAAGGGGTCAACGATGGACACCTTCAGCACCAGTGTACTGAGAAGGTTGACAGTGGCACAGCATGGACCGTGCGTCTCGATCTTCATGCCGACGCACGCGGTAGGGCCCGACGGACAGCAGGACACGCTGCGATTGAAGAACCTGTTGGTTCAGGCGGAACGCGGCCTGATCGACCAAGGACTGCGGGGTCCCGAAGCCAAGAAGCTGTTGGAGCCGGTTCGCGATCTGCCGGCCGAACCTGGTTTTTGGGAGAAACGCAGCCAGGGGTTGGCCGTGTTTGTGACCGAGGGGCTGTGTCATTGTTTTCGAGTTCCCTTGCCGCTGGTGGAGGCCGTCGTGGTGAATCGACGGTTTCAGGTCAAGCCGCTGCTGCCGCTGATCGGGGTGAACGACCAGTATTTCGTGCTGGCGCTCAGTCAGAATCGTGTCCGTTTCCTGGAGGGGCGGCAGTTCAGCATGACCGAGGTGAAGGTGGACGGGCTGCCGCGGGACATGGCAGAAGTGCTGAATCACGATGCCAGCCAGCGACCGACGCTGGGGCACGTTGCGGCCCGCGGCCCGTCGGGCAAAGCCGCGGCCGTGGTCTACGGACTGGGAGGCGAACGCGAGCCTGCCAAGGACGAACTGGCCCAGTATTTTCGGGCCGTCGATGCGGCGTTGCGCGAGCCGCTGCGGGAGCAGCGCGTCCCGCTGATCCTGGCCGGCGTCCAGTACCTGCTGCCGATTTATCGCGAGGTATCCAGTTACGGGCATCTGGCCGACGAGGAACTGCTCGGCAATCCCGATCATCTGTCGGAACACGACCTGCACGCGCGGGCTTGGCCGCTGATCCGGGCGCGTCAGGAAAACGCCCGGCTCGAGGCGGTGGACAAATACTGGAAATTGGCCGGCACCGGCAAGACACTGGACGCTCTCCATCGGATCGTGCCGGCTGCGCAGCAGGGTCGGATCGAGTCCCTGTTTGTCGATCGGACGGCACACCGCTGGGGCACCTTTGACGCCGCCACGGGCAGCGTCACGGTGCGTTCGTCGCCGACGTCAGAGCGGGGGGATGACGATCTGCTGGACTACGCCGCCGCAGAAACGTTGTTGCATCGTGGTTCCGTGTATGCCGTCGCGGCGGACGCGGTTCCCGTGCCCCCGGCGGCGGCCATCTTACGGTACTGAGCGACCGCCAAGAAAGCCCGACAGCCGGCAGATTCGAATCCGCCGGCTGTCGAGGGCAAGCTGTCAACCGATGGCCGGATGCGATCCGGCGGCGGTTGTTCGTTCTCGAAAGGCCGCCTTAGAAACGCCCCTCGACCCGAGCCACCAAGCCGTCAAAGGTGATGGTGTCGCCCATGTCGCGGAAATCATTGGTCTGGACCGAGTGGATCCAGTCTTCCGTCTTGACGACGTTCGCCCAAGCGCTGAACACGTAACCGATCGTGGCCTGCAGCCGGCCTTGGGGCATGTAGAACCCGCCGCCGATTTCCAGGTCGAACGTCGGCACAATCCGGCCGGCTTTCCAGCCCGTGTTGACGCCGTAACCGCTGTTGTTCTGCACCGTCTGCTGGTAGGTCGCGTCAAATTCACCGGCCATCAAGCTGGTCATGCCTTTCGCGTACAACTTCAGCGGCACCGCGCAGTAGAAACGTTCCGCTTCCAAGCCGAGTTTCAAACCGGCACCGGTAAAGTCGATGTCGGTGGCCACTTCGGCGGCGTTCGACGCAAAACTCAGGTCGTCCGTAAAGCGGGCGCCAAAGTTCTGCTCCAACCGGCCCCAACGGGCACCGATCACGTAATCCAAACTCGACGTACAGCTCTGCACCAAATAACCGCGATAGTCAATGTCGATCACGTCCATGCGAAGATCGTGATAGCCCGCCGCCTCGACCGTTCCCGTGATCGCATCGAAGGTGGCAGGATGCAACACCATCGGCGTGATCTGGTTCATGTCGTTCCCGCGCGTGATCGAATGGTCGATCGAAGTGTCGAACCATGTGTAACTGGCCCCCAGTTCACTGCGTTCGTCCAGGCCGACGCCAAAGCCCAAGCGGAATCCAGGCGAATAATCCTGATCGAGCACGGCGATCGGCGAGACCTGAATCGGCACGCTGGGAAACGGTTGCCCAGGCGGCGCCAGATTGGAATTCGTCTCGACCGCATAGCAGACTTCGGAATCGCGAGCCCGCAGGTACAGGAACTCGCCATACACGCGGAAGGCGTACGGATTGCAGCCGCAGTTACCGACGTGACCGCAGCCCTTGTAGTCGCAGTCGCCGGCTTTGCAATCGGCGTCCTTCGCGGCAAAGTCGTCGAATATGGTCGACTTCTGCTCCGCCTTTTGCGCGTTCTGCGTCTCGTCCCCTACCATCGAAACCCGATACGCCGGCCTAGTCTCCCCGTTCTCGGCCCGCGAGATCTGGGCTGTCGAGGCAGGGACACCGCTGCCGCGAGCGGCGGCACCTTGCACAAAGACCGGCTGGCCGTACGGATTGACCATCACCGGAGTGCCGTAAGGAACTCCGTAGCCGGGTCCCAGAATTGGTTGTTGCGGTACCACCTGGGCTTGAATCGTGGTTCCCGCGACGAGCAGGACCAGCATCGAGCCCACCACCATACAGATTCTCAAACTGATTTTCATGGAATATCCCCCCCATGTGAAAAGTCCTGTTTCATTTCATCGACCGCTACTACTGGTCTCTACAGATACTTTCCTACATCCGGAGTGAACGCCCCAGTCTTCCTATTTTCCCAACCAGCGGGGTCTGCTGGGCCCCGGCGGTTTGATCTCGAGAAGACCTGGCTAACCCCACCTACAGGTCAAACGACTTTGAAAACGCGATTGCATCTCCTGGCGAACTGGTTCTATAATCTGACCAATTCGCCAAGAGGTCTAATTCCATCCGCTTCTGATCGAGGAGAATGCGATGCTAGTTGTCAGGATGCCGTTCGTGCTGCGGTCGCCATTCCCAGCCGCCCTGTCCTGGTTTGCGGCGTCGGCCGCAGCCGTGTTGCTCGCCGCAGCGGCTTGCGCTGCCGAACTGCCGGAGAACCTAGCCCCGCGCGCTCAAGTCGCGGCAAGCAGCCAGTTCAGCGACGCCTATCGGCCGCAGATGGCGATCAGCGGCATCGTGCCGTCCGAGTTTCAGCAGGACAGCGGCGACTGGGCGGTCCGCGGAGCGCAGAACGGTTGGTTCGAGCTGCAGTGGGACCAGCCGGTGCAGGCGGCCCAGATCATCTACTATGCCCGCACGACCAGCCCGCTGCTGGAATGCTTCAAGGATTACGAGGTCTACCTGAACGACGACAGCCAGCCCGCCGTGCGGGGCACGTTTGAGCAGCGCCGCGGCCCGCAACGGATCGCCGTCCCGAGCCAGCCCGTCAAGAAGATGCGGATCCAGTTCCTGTCGTCGCACCCCGATTCCCCGAATCCCGGTGCGGCGGAGATCGCGGTTTACCCCATGCCGGTCAGCGACGCACAATTGGCCGAATTGCAAGTCCCGCCGGAAGAAAAGACACTCGAAGCGATGGCCTTGCGGCGAGAGGTGCTGGACGGGCGTCTCGGTTTTCGCGAGATCCTGCTGGTCAAACGCAAGCCGCTGGACATCTCGCACGTGTACGTCTATCACGTCGAGGGCTACCGGCCGGGCGGCGGGTTGTATCGTTGGACGCCCGACGAGGACGGCGGCCAGTTGAAGTGCATCTTCGATGCGGGCGAGGGGATGATCACCACCGCCGACTTGTCCTACGACGGCCGCGAGATCGTGTTTGCCATGCGCCGCGGCGGCCATGTGGCGTCGAACCCTGTGGCGCACATCGAGGACATCTCGCGGTATCCCGACGAGGCGAGCAACTATCACGTCTTTCGCATCAATATCGATGGGACGGGATTGGAACAGCTGACCCGTGGCGAGTACAACAACCTCGATCCCTGCTGGCTGCCCGACGGGGGGGTCGCGTTCATCTCGGACCGCAAGCCGGCGTATGCCTACTGCTATGTCGTCACTTCCCCGGTCCTGTACCGAATGGACCGCGACGGTTCGAACCAGCGGCGGTTGTCCTCGAACTACCTGATGGACTTTACGCCCTCGGTGCTGAACGACGGCCGGATCATCTACACCCGCTGGGAATATGTCGACCGCGCGGCCTGCCCGATCCAGAGTCTGTGGGCGATCAACCCGGACGGTACGGGACTGGCCGGATTCTACGGCAACCGGGTGATCTCGCCGGGGACGTTCATGGACGCCCGGGCGATCCCCGACGGCCACGGCGTGTTGGCCGTCGCCACGAATCACAACGGCTCGTGCCGCGGCGGGATCGTGGCCATCGACCCGTCGAAGGGAGCCAATTCGCGCGAAGCGGTCCTCAACCTGACGCCCGAGATCGACATCTATGCGCATCGCCTCGGCGGTGGCCCGTGGGGCAACGGGATGCTGGATACCGGCATTCGCGGGATGTACGAAAAGCCGCTGCCGCTGGGCGGGGAGCGTTTCCTGGTCTCCAAAGGCGGCGTGATCCAGATCCGCGACTTTGCCGCCAACGCCGCGTCACTGCTGGGCCCGGCGGACGGCATGGGGTTTTACTCCCCGCAGCCGGTTCGTGCGCGGCAGCTGCCCACGGTGCTGACCGGCAATGTGATGGATCGCACCGCGCACTTGCCCGAGGACGGGCGGGTCACGGGCAACTGGGCCACCGTGTACATGCAGGATGTCTACCAAGGACTCGAGCCGGACGTGCAGCGCGGCGAGATCGCCCAGATTGCGGTCGTCCAGGAGATCGAGAAGAGTACGCACACGCCACAGAACAACCAGCGTCCCGACGGCCCCGGGATGCGGAACATCGCGGTGTTCGGCTTCCAGTTTCCGCTGGTTTCGTGCGGCGCCACGTACGCGCCGAAGAAGCTGTGGGGCATTGCGGACGTTGCGCCGGACGGCAGCGCGGCGTTCAAGGTGCCGTCCGAAGTGCCGATCTATTTCCTGGCCCTCGACGGCGAAGGCCGCGCCGTCCAGCGGATGCGGACGTTCACGCACCTGATGCCCGGCGAGATCCAAGGCTGCGTGGGCTGCCATGCCGACCGCAATTCGGCTTCGCCGGTCCGCGCCAGTCAGCTGGTCATGCGCGGCCCCGTTCAGGAACTGCACCAACCGGCTTGGGGCGTCAAGGGATTCAGCTATCCCGAGGTCGTCCAGGGCGCGTTCGATCGAAACTGTATCGAGTGTCACAACGAGCGCGAGCAACCCTCCGGCGTCGATCTGACCGGCGACATGACCGATTTCTTCAACGTCTCGTACGACATCCTCTGCCGGACCGGCACGCAAGGCGAACACCACTGGCTGCGGCACGGCAGCCCGTCCGGCGCCGAGTTCGATCACGTCCGCGGTATGAGTCCCTGGATCGAATGGATCTGGACCATCAACGGCGCCGGCCACAACACGCTGGAGATCGCTCCGCGGCGATGGGGCAGTCCGGCGAGCAAGCTGACCGAGATCATTCGCAGCGGGCATCCGGACGAAAAAGGCCAGCCGCGGGTCAACATGTCGGACGAGGACCGCCGCCGCGTGTACCTGTGGATGGACTTGAACATCCCCTACTACGGCACGTCGTCGTCCAATCACCCGGCGCAACTCGGTAGCCGCCGCATGCTGCCACTCGATCTGGACTCGACACTCAGCGAAGTCGCCTCGCGGCGTTGCGTCCAATGCCACCAAGCGGAGATCCCGCGGAAATTCTACACGCGGGTAATGAACCCCGAAAAGAACAGCTTCCTGCTGGCGCCGCTGGCGGCCGCGGCCGGCGGCACGCAACGGTGCGGACAGCCGATCTTCGCCTCGCCCGAGGATCCCGACTATCAACGCATCCTCCGCACCTTTGAACCCATTCGGGCCTTGCTCAAGGACCGCCCTCGCGCCGATATGCCCGAGTTCCAAGCGACTTGCGACGCGGTCGGAGGAAACTGACCTGGCCTCCCTAAACCACAGCGTTCGCGAGGAGCAGGCCAACCCCCGATCACCTCGCGGACGCTTCGGGTGACTTCGTTTCATCCGCCTTCAGACAACGGACAAAGGATCCACGATGAACCGTCCTGCCGCATGGCCATCCCGACGTGATTTCCTCCGCGCCTCCGCCGCCACAGCGGCGGTTTGCACGATCGTCCCGCGCCACGTGTTGGGCGGCCCAAAGTTCGTCGCGCCCAGCGACAAAGTGAACGTCGCCGTGGTGGGCGTCGGTGGCCAAGGACGAACGAACATCCGCGCGCTGTTCCAGGAGGCCGATGCCCAGGTGATCGCCGTCGCCGATCCGATCGCGGAATCGGACTTGGATGCGTTCTACTACAGAGGACTCGGCGGCCGCGAGCCCGTCAGGGCAGAAATCGAAAGGCACTACGCCGCTCAAACGCCCAATGCCAAGTGCGCCGCCTACGAAGACTTTCGCGTGATGCTCGAAAGAGAACCAGCCATCGACGCCATCCTGTGCGGCACGCCGGACCATCTGCACGCTTACGTCTCCGTGGCAGCGATGCGGGCGGGCAAGCACGTGTATTGTGAGAAGCCGCTGACGCACAACATCTGGGAGGCCCGCCAGGTGGCCCGCGTCGCCAAGGAAACCGGCGTGGCGACGCAACTGGGAAACCAAGGCCATGCGCGGGACGGCATTCGGCAAACCTGCGAGTGGATCTGGGACGGCGCCATCGGACCGGTCCGGCAAGTGCATGCCTGGGTCGGCGCCGGCCGCTGGAACAAGACCCTGACCGGCCGGCCGACGGACGCCCCGCCGGTACCCGCGGGCATCAACTGGGACCTGTGGCTGGGTCCCCGCCCAGAGCGGCCGTACCATCCTGCCTATACCCCGGTCACATGGCGGGACTTCTGGCAGTTCGGCACCGGAGCCCAGGGCGATTTCGGTTGCCACGACTTGGACGCCGCATTTTGGGCGCTCGATCTGCAAGAACCGCTGTGCGTCGAAGCCCGGCCGGCGGGAAATATGGACGACGAGATCGCGCCGCACGGCGAGATGTGCTATTTCCACTTCGGGCCGCGGGGCGACAAACCGCCGGTCACCGTCGCCTGGTACACGGGCGGTCTGATGCCGCCTTGTCCGCTGGAATTGGGTGAAAAGTCCTCGCTGCCCAGCCGCGGGGTGCTGTTCGTGGGCGACCGGGGCGTGATGCTGGTCGAAGGCGCAGGCGGCCCGCCGCGATTGCTGCCGTATGAGAAGACGCGCGAGTATCCGAAGCCGGCCGAAACGATCCCGCGGGTCACGGGCCACCATCGCGACTGGTTGGACGCCTGCAAAGGCGGGCGGCCGGCCAGCAGCAATTTCGAGTACGGAGCAAAGCTGACCGAACTCGTCCTGCTGGGCGTCCTCTCGTTGCGGGCTCGCCAGCGGATTTACTGGGACGCTGCGAACATGCAGGCCCGCAATCTGCCGGAGGCCGACGCGCTGATTCACGGCACCTATCGCGACGGTTGGAAGATCGCGTGAGACGCCTGCTCGGGGATCCAAAACCGGTCTCGAAGAGACCGGACCATGCGGGGCCGCTGTATGCTGCTCGGGCCGTGTCAAAGAACTCACTTGGTCGAGGGCGTGTGGCATGATGCGACTCAGGTGCTTGACCGCCGTGTTGTTGGTTATCGCCATCCGCGGCGTAATGGCGAGCGAAGGGCCTGCCGTGCCGCATGCTTGTTGGCCGCAATTTCGCGGGCCGAATGCCAGCGGCGTAGCCGCGGACAAGAAACCATTGCCCGTCGAATTCGGACCGGAAACGGCGATCTGGACGACGCCGCTGCCGTCCGGCCATTCGTCGCCCTGCATTTGGGGCGATCGCATTTTCCTCACCGCTTTCGATCGCGATTCGCAGCAGCTGGAGACCCTTTGCCTGAACCGAGCCGATGGGAAGATCCTCTGGCGCCGAGCCGCACCGGCAGCGGCGATCGAAGAGGTCCATCCGATCAGCACCCCGGCCAACGCCACGCCCGCGACGGACGGCCAGCGGGTTTACGTCTACTTCAGTGCCTTTGGGATGTTGTGCTACGACTTGGCCGGCCAAGAACTCTGGCGGCTGCCTCAGGCGGCTCCGCCCACGCCTTACGGCTCCGGCAGCTCGCCGATCGTCGCCGGGGAATTCGTGCTGCTCAGCTGCGAGGCGCCGCTCAAACCGTCGTTGTCGGCCATCGATCGCCGCACGGGACAGGTCGTTTGGCGTCAAGCCTGTATGCCCTACTTGCCGGGTTATGCCACGCCCGTGCTCTGGACCCGTGATGAAATCGAGGAAGTGGTCTTGCACAGTTCGGTGGGCGTAACGGCCTGGCGGCTGGCCGACGGCGATCCACGGTGGTGGGTCAGTTCGCTCTCGGCGGCCTCCAGCACACCGACAATCGGCGCCGGCCGCCTGTTCGTCGCGGCCTATTGGCCAGGCGGCGAACCAGAAGATCGCGTCGGGCTGCCCAAATTCGACGACATGTTGCTGCGTTACGATGCGAATCGCAATGGCAAGATCGACGCAAAGGAACTGCCCGCGGATCTGCTGATCATCCGCCGTGCCGAAGCCGGCGACCTGCCCGGGGCGAGAATCCCGCTGGCGGATGCGTTTCCTTTTTTCGATGCCAATGCCGACGACCAGTACGACCGCGCTGAATGGGACAAGGCCATCGCCTTTTCCCAACACGGCCGAGAACACGGACTGTTGGCCATCCGGCCCGGGGGCCAGGGCGATGTGACCAACAGCCACGTGGATTGGCGCGAGAGCCGGAGCGTGGCGGAAGTTCCCTCGCCCCTGCTGTACGGCGGGCGGGTGTACATGGTCAAGGACGGCGGCATTCTCTCCTGCCTGGCGGCCTCGTCCGGCCAGTTGCTGTATCGCACGCGGATCGGGGCGTCGGGTGCCTATTTCGCCTCGCCCGTCGCCGGCGACGGCAAGGTCTACGCGGCTTCCCACAACGGCGCGCTCGTGGTCTTCGCCGCCGGCGAGTCGTTCCAGCGACTGGCCGTGAATGAACTGCACGAACCCGTCTTTGCCACCCCCGCCATCGCGGACGGCCGCCTGTACGTTCGCACGACCCTTCGACTGTATGCGTTTGGACCATAGCCCGGGACGTGTGTGCCCGGGACGTGTCCCGAAACGTGTGTGGTGGCAGGGGCGTCCTGCTCGTGTTACCATTGTCGCACAGGCGGCGGCCTGTACTAGCAACACGGACGAAACAACATCCTCGCCCCGGTGAGCCTGCTGAAAAAGGAAATGTTATGGATACGATGCGTGCTACGACGTTGTTGACGTGGCTGGTTGGCATCGGTGCGACGGCAGCCGTCTGCTTTGCGGCCGAATCCGCCGCGCCGCCCCGGATGCACTTTGCCGACACGGCATCGGGACGTCCGTTCTCGAAAGACCCGGCGGTGGTCAAGTTCCAGGGCCGTTACTGGCTGTACTACTCGTTGCCGCCTTATGCGGAAAAAGCCACCGCGGGCTGGAGCATCGGGATTGCCACCAGCGACAACTTGGTCGACTGGACCAAGGCCGGCGAACTGCAGAACACAGGCGAAGCGGAACAGAAGGGCTTCTGTGCGCCCGGCGCCATCGTGCTGGGCGAGCGGGTGCATCTGTTCTATCAGACCTATGGCAATGGGCCTCGAGACGCGATCTGCCACGCCTGGTCGGAAAACGGGATCCAATTCCACCGAAATGCCACCAATCCGATCGTTCGGCCCACGGGCGATTGGAATTGCGGCCGGGCGATCGACGCCGACGTGGTCGTTTGGAATGGGCGACTGCTGCTGTATTGGGCGACGCGCGACCCGGACTTCAAAATCCAGATGGTGGGCGTGTCCGCCGCGCCGCTGGACAGTGATTTTTCCCGCGACAAATGGACGCAACTGAACCCGGATGGCCCCATTCTGAAACCGGAACTACCTTGGGAAGGCCGATGCATCGAGGCATCGGCGATGGCCCAACGCGGCGGCCGACTGTACATGTTCTACGCTGGCAGCTACAACAACGAGCCGCAGCAGATCGGCGTAGCGGTCAGCGACGACGGCGTTCAGTTCGAGCGACTGTCGGACCGCCCCTTCCTGCCAAACGGTCCCCCAGGCTCCTGGAACTCCAGTGAATCGGGGCATCCCTACCTGTTCCAGGACGACGATGGTCGGGACTGGTTGTTCTATCAAGGCAATAACGACCGCGGCAAAACGTGGTATCTGTCGGTCGTTCCGGTCGCTTGGAAAGAAGGCCTGCCGGTCTTGGCTCCAGAGCAGCTCCCTGGGCGGTAGCGGACACGGAGGGCCGAATACGGGCCGGATGCAGGCCGAAATCGAAGGGCTCAGACGTACAGAATTCTGTACGTCTGAGCCTGGACAAACCCTTGAATCTTCGCGGTTTCCTGAAAGGATTGCCCCGACTCCAGGGGTCACAATTCTGGCGTGTCGTCCGGCGACTCACGTGGCCGCCTCTCTCCGAGACGCGGATGCCGGTCTCAGAGAGACCGGTCCACGTGGAGCAGGCACGCCAGCCGCCGAGCGAACGCTACTTCACGGCGTCCTTCAACAGCTTCAGGGCTCGTACTTTCACCTTTTGAGAAGCTGGTTTGGCGGGCCGATCCATCAATTCCCCCGGCTTGAACGGGTTCGGAACGCCCTTCTGAGCTTTCTGGGCGGGCACGAGTTTCTTCTCGATCTTGACCAAACCCAGCGCCGCGAACACGCCGGGGCCCTTCTTGCCTAGGCTCTTGGTGATCTCTTTCGTGTAAGCTTCCAATACCGCTGCGACTTCCTTCTTCGACAGGTTGGTGGCCTCCGCCACACTCGCCAGAATCTCGGTCTTACTTGGCGGTTTCGGCGTGCCAGTTGCCTTGGTTGCCATACGTATCGGTCCTTTCTGTGAAACTTGAACGGGAAATGTTGGCTGTCCTTCGCCGGACACGCGATGATTAAAGCCGATTTCTTGCCGGATGCAAAGGGCTTTCCCCACTGTTTTAGGGCAAAAAAGTCTACACAGCGGGGCGACGTCGCCGTTCGCCCGGGGTTGGACGAGCCCTTGGTGACCGCCGGCGGTATCGCCGTACCCACGTCGAGCGGTTAAAACCGGCCGAAGCCGGCCAGGCCAGCGAGCGGGCGCACCGGGGACGAAAGGGCCTGTTCCCAGGGGGGCTTGGGATGAATAGACTAGAGCGGTCTGGCGGCCTGATTCGCAGCAAACCCTGCGTTTCGGCAACTTCCTCCCTTTCCCAGGAGATCGAACCATGAAGTCCTGCTTCGTCTTTCTAATCGGCTGCCTGATCGGCGCGGCGGCAGCAGCGGAGACAACCACTGCCCCCTCGTTTCGGGCTGGTGCGGCAACCAGCAACATCACGTCCTCGCTGGGCGGCGGAATCATCGGCGGGTTTGTCCCCATTCCGGCGACGCACGTCCACGATGAACAACACGTGCGGTGCCTGGTCCTGGACGACGGCCAAACTCAGCTTGCCCTGGCCGTTTGCGATCTGCTGGGCATTCATTTCGCCGTCAGCGTCGAAGCTCGCAAACAGATCCAGGAAAGCACGGGCATCCCGCCGGAACGGGTCTTGATCTGCGCCACGCATACCCATTCGGCCTGCAGCGCCCTGGGGCAGCGTTACGAGCCGCTCCAACCGCTGGACGAATACCAGGCATTCGTGGCACAGCGAATCGCCGATGGAATCAAGTGTGCCCAGAACAACCTCCGCCCCGCGCAGATCGCCTTTGGCACTGCCGAAGCCCCGGAGCATGTCTTCAACCGGCGATGGTTCATGAAGCCGGGGACGATGCCGCCCAATCCGTTTGGCGGCACGGATCAGGTCAAGATGAACCCGCCTGCGGGCAGTACGGACTTGGTCGAGCCGGCCGGACCCACGGACCCGACGGTTTCGTTCCTGGCCGTCCGCGAGCCCACGGGCCGGCCGATCGCCGTCTTTGCGGCGTACTCGCTGCACTACGTGGGCGGCGTCGGGCCCGGGCATATCTCGGCGGACTATTTCGGCATGTTCTGCCGCCACTTGGAGCGGCAGATGCAAGCGGAGGATCAAGAGCTGCCGATGGTCGCCATGCTGGCCAACGGCACCAGCGGCGACATCAACAACATCAACTTCCGTACTCCCCGGCCGCAACAAGCCCCCTACGCGCAGATGCGCATCGTGGCGGAGGACGTCGCAGCCAAAGTTTACGCCGCGCTGGACAAGGTCGAATATCGAGACCACGTGACTTTGGCTGCCAGCTATCGCGAACTGGAACTTGCCCGGCGAGAGGTGACCGCGGAGCAGCTGGAATGGGCCAACAAGACGCTGGCCGAGCGTCCTTTGGTGCCCGGCAAAGCGGACCTGCCGACCATCTATGCCGACCGGACGCGCCGCATGGCCGAGTCCCCGCCGACCATTCCTGTGGCGCTGCAAGTGTTGCGAATCGGCGAGGTCTGCTTGGGAACAATGCCCTGCGAAGTCCTCTGCGAAATCGGACTGGACTTCAAAAAACGAAGCCCCCTGCAGCCTGCGTTCCTGGTCTCGCTGGCGCATGGCTACTTGGGCTACCTGCCCACGCCGCGCCAGCACGCGTTGGGCGGCTACGAAACGTGGATGGCCACCAATCGGCTGGAAAGGAACGCCTCGGACAAGATGCTCGACGCCCTGCTGGAGATGGCGGCGGAGTTGCAGCCGGCACCCGCCAGGTGATGGCGCTGGCTGAATCGAAGAGGTTCAGACGTGCGCATCGGGCGCGCTTGGCACGAACCAGGTTTGTTATCTGCTGAGGAAATTCTCTATGAGTCAGACCGCGGACGCTCTCCATTTCGCCACCCATCGAGAACGGCACCCCCGAACCGAACCGTCAACCGCAGGGCGCACCTGCAGGCCTGTCTTGGCACTTCTCTGCGGCAGTTTCTTGTGCCAGCCGGCCTCGGCGACCGACGCACGACCGTTCACCGCCTACATGCCTGGCGGTGCGCAGGTCGTCGTCAGCCGCCAGGGCGAGGATTACCTCGGTATGAACGTCGTCGCCTGGGGCCCCAACTGGGCGTATCTGGGATTGAGCGGCAGCAGCCAGAACGAACAGGGCGCAGGGGTCGGGACGCTGACGGGCAAGATCGGCGCCACGGGCGTACCGATCCGCATCGCCTTTCGCATGACGCGACCCGCTCCCCAACGCTTGCAGTTGGAGTACGAGTTGCAGGCCGAGCAGGATACCGATCTGACTTACGTCGTCGTGGAACTGTCGCCCGGCAAGACCTTCGAGGGCCGCGATGCGGTCGCGCGGTCGCAAGGTCAAGTGACTTCCGTTCCTTGTCCCTTTGCACGCCGCGGCCTGGGCGACCGCGTGGATCGCGTGGAAATCACCGACGCGGCTGGCGGCGTGGCTACCATCGGGTTCGACCCGCCCTGCGAAATCCCCACGGACGGCGCCGCACGCGTGGTGCTGGCCAAGGACAGACTGGGCGGACGCGTGGCGCGACGTTTGACCGTCACGGTCGATCTCCCTGGTCCGACGGACTGGTACCCCAGCGTCGCCGACTTGCCCGACGAGCCGGGAATTGCGGCTTGGTATCCGTGGCAAGCCACGGGCGACACGGGCCCCAGCGCAATCGGACTTGACGATTGGCTCGATCGTCCGGCCGGCAAGTACGGGCGGATTGTCCGGCAGGGCGACAAGCTCGTCTACAACGATCAGCCGATCAAGCTGTGGGGACTGAATCTATGCTACGGTGCTTGTGCCCCGGACAAGGAATTGGCGGACCAGCGGGCCGCGTTCTATCGCAAGTACGGCGTCAATTCGGTTCGGCTCCACAAGTACGCCGACGGCTCCGGTTGGGCAGGAATCCAATCCCGCGACAGTTTCGTCCAGTTGGACCCGGACGGCCTGGACCGGATGGATTACCAGGTCGCCAAGTTGAAGGAGGCGGGCATCTATGTCAAGCTGTCCGCTCATTTCGGCACGCAAAAGCTCGGCCCGGCCGACAAGCAGTACGTGCCCTTTCTGGACGAGTTTGGCACGAGTCGCGGCCGCGATGCGCGGATCGAGACGCCGCACAGCGCCGTGCATTACTCGCCGGAACTGCAAGGCGTCCAGATTCTGCAGATGGTCAATCTGTTGCAGCACAGAAACCCGTATACCGGGATGACCTATGCCCAAGACCCGGCGATTGCCTTTCTCGAAATCATCAACGAGCAGAGCATCCTGTTCTATTCGTCCATGACTCCGCTGAAAGCCAGTTCGACGCTGCGCCGCCAGGTCGGCCAACGGTTCGGTGATTGGCTGAACAAGAAATACGGCGGCCACGAGCAACTGGTTGCCGCATGGGGCAAGGCAGCGTTCGACAGTTTTGTCGGCGAGGGGTTTCCGGGCGGCGAGCACCTGGATCAGAAGAATATCCTGCCGCTGGGCAACCCCTGGTTTTGGGACCCGAGCCAGCTGAGCGGCTCGCAAGCCTTCCGTCGGCAACGGCTGCTCGATTCGCTGCAGTTCCTGTATCAACTGCAATGCGATTTCTTCCAGCGGTACGTCGCGGCGGTCCGCGGGGCGGGGTACGAGGGCGAGATCCTCAGCTCGAACTGGCAGGCCGGTCGGGCTTACAGCCATTTTGCCAATCTGCATTCGGACTACCTGGTTGGCACGATCGATCGACACAACTACTTCGGCAGCGATCGAGCCAACGCCTCGATGCTGGCCCGAGCCGGGTCCGGGATGCTCAGCAGCGGCATGCAGCAGGTCGCAGACCGGCCGTTCATGCTGTCCGAGTGGATCCATGTGTTTCCGAACGAACGAGGCGTCGAAGGACCAGCGATCATCGGCGCGTACGGACTGGGGCTGCAAGGTTGGGACGTCTCGTACCTGTTCCAGAACCGCGACAACGGCGGTTTCAACGATCGAATCGGCCGCGACCAATGGGAAGTTACCGCTCCTCAGGTTTGGGGCGTGTTCCCTGCCGTGGCACGCCACGTCCACCGCGGCGACGTGCGGGAAGCGGATCTGACCGCCGTGCGGAACGTTCACGTCCCGTCGTTGTTCGAGGGCCGGTTGAGTTTCGAGGATCGCGTGGCGCAAGGCTACGACGACAAGGAATTGGACAGCAGCCAGGTATCCGCACGAGCCCTGGCCGTTGCCCGCAGCGTCATCGCGTTCACGGACGAGTACGCCGAGACACCGGTCTTCGACCTCGCGCCTTACGAGCGAGCAGGACCGCTTGTGTCGAGCACCCGCCAGTTGCGCTGGCACGAGCGCAAAGCGGACGCCGGCGGTTACTTCACCATGAACACCCCCGGCACGGCAGCGGTCGTCGGCTTTGCTGCCGGACAGCGGTGCGAATTCGACCGCGTGACGATCGAACCGCACAGTCCGTTTGCGGCCGTGTACGTCACGGCTCGCGAGCCTGCGGCAACGCTCGATTCTTCCCGCGAGCTGTTGATCGTGGCCCTGGCGCGAGCCCGGAATACGGGCATGAAGTTCTCGCCCGCCGGCGACCGGATGCTGGACCGTGGCGAGGCGCCGATCATGATCGAACCGGTGAAGGCCAAAATTACGCTGCGCCGGCCGGGCGTGCCGCGCGTCGTGCTGTTGGATCATGACGGGCGGATCACCGATCGCTCGTTGGCGGCGGAGGGCGGCGAGTTGAGGATCGATGGCGTTCGCGACCAGACGCCGTATTACCTGGTGCGGTATTGAAGCCCAGGCCTGCCGCGACAATTTCCACCAGTTCAAGGTGACGAGATGACGCACTGGATTTGGGAGATTATCTTTTCCACAGACATCTTGATCCGCCTGTGCCTGGCGGTGCGGATCATCATGCGCCGCCGACCCGTGGGGGTGTCGCTGGCATGGCTGACGATTGTGTTTGTCTTTCCGCTGGCCGGGGCGGTCGTGTATCTCACGTTCGGCGAATTGCGTTTGGGTCGCCGCCGCGCGGTTTGGGCGGCCCAGGTCCGCCGCCCGGTCGAGCGATGGCTGCACGGTCTGCGAACCCGCAAGCCGGTGGACTGGACGGCTCAAGGCCCCGAATGCGAGCCGCTGGCCAAGCTGACGGAATCGACCTTCGGGGTTCCGGCCCTGCCGGGCAATCATCTGCAGCTGATTCCGGACACGGACGGCGTGTTCCGCTGGCTGATCGCCGACATCGACGCGGCCCAGCGAAGTTGCCAGATGGTGTTTTACATTTGGCACATGGGCGGGCTGGCGGACGAGGTTGCCGAAGCGCTGTGCCGCGCCGCCGGGCGAGGCGTGACGTGCCGGGTGCTGGTGGACGCCGTAGGCAGCCGCGATTTCCTCCGTGGCCCGCTGGCCCGCAAGTTGCGTGAGGGCGGCGTCCAGGTGGTTTCGGCTCTGCCCGGCGGACTGCTCCGCGCGGCCTTCGTCCGCTTCGACTTGCGAATGCACCGCAAGATCGCTGTGATCGACGGCGAGGTCGCCTATACGGGCAGCCTGAACCTGGTGGACCCCCGGTACTTCAAGCAGGATGCCGGATTCGGCCAGTGGGTGGACGCCATGGTCCGCGTGCGCGGTCCGGCGGTCGAAGGACTGCTCGGCACGTTCCTGGGGGATTGGGTTCTGGAGGCGGGCGAGGACATCGAGTCCTTGTCGGCGACCTGCGACTTTCATCCCCTGATCGAGTGTGGGCCGTCGGTTGTGCAAGTCGTACCTTCCGGACCGCTCGACAGCAGCGATGCGATCCTGCGGAGCCTGTTGATGGCCATCTATTCCGCGCGGCGCGAGCTGATTCTGACCACGCCCTATTTCGTTCCCGACGAACCGTTGGTGGCGGCGCTGATGTCCGCCGCACAGCGCGGCGTCGATGTGACGCTGATCGTGCCCGGCAAAGTCGATTCGCGGCTGGTGCGACTGGCCAGCCAGGCGTTCAAAGGAGACTTGTTGGCGTCCGGCGTCCGCGTGGCGATGTTTCACGGCGGGCTGCTACACACCAAGTCGATCACCGTGGACGGCGAATTCAGCCTATTTGGCTCGCTGAACTTGGATCCTCGCAGTCTGCACCTGAATTTCGAGATCACACTGGTGGTTTACGATCGCCGCTTTACCGCCGATCTGCGGCAACTCCAACAATCCTACTTGGAGCACTGCGAACTGATGGATCTGCAACAGTGTCAGGCGCGATCCGGCTTGCAGCGGTTGGCGGAAAACACCGCTCGCCTGGCAAGCCCGCTGCTGTGAGCGGCGGCTTGGTCAGGTGACCTCGCGCGGGACTTCGCAGCGGAAGTCTTCCGGGCCGAAGTAAACCAACAGCCGTGCGGTGTCCGAAGCGGTGGCCAGGAAGTGTTCCTCCACACGCCAAACCTGTCCCGGCCAGCAGTAGACGAAGTAGATGTCCGCTGCGTGGCGCAATTCAAAATAATCGCCCGTTTCGATGGTGGCGGACAGCCCAAAGTCGGCCAGCAGCTGGCGCGAGGCCGTCACCAGGCTGGCGTCGAGTTCGATGCCGTGCGCGTCAAACCCCAGCATTGCTGCCAATCCGGTGATAATTCCCATGCCGCTGCCCCATTCGCAGAATCGTCCGCGCGGCAGCGCTTCTAACGCCGCGTAGACCACGTCGTAGTTGCTGGGGACGTAATCAAAGCAAGCGATGCTCTTGCCGCGCTGCAGCCCCTGCTCGATAAACTCCCAGACGGGTTTCGCGATGGGACCGAACGATCGTTCGAGAGGGATTTCGTGAAGTTCAAACATCGAGGCACCTTGTGAGAGCAGGAAGGTTGCGTCCCGGTTTCGCACCACCGTACGTCTGTCATTCCAGGGGCACGTCGAGGGTGATCGTCTGCTGGCCGCTGGGCACGGTGACCTGGGCCGTGCCGTTGCGGAAGCGGTTCAGCGCGGCGCCCGAGGCGCGGAGTGTGTAGGATCCCGCGGGAACATCACGAAAGACAAAGCGGCCCGCGCTGTCGCTGGTGACGACGCGGTTGAGGCCCTCCAGCGTCACGCGGATCCCCGAGATGGGCCGGCTGATCAGGACCACTCGGCCTTGGATCGTGCCGGTCTCCGGCGGCGGCTTGCCCGCCGGGACGTCTTTCCGCGGCGCGGCGACGGTGACCACGGCGGTGGCCGTGGCCGACAAGCCCACGCGATCCGTGGCTTGGATCACGAGCGTGTAGCGGCCCGGCGACAGCTCCTTCGTGGGCAACCTCGTCGTCCAGACGCCGCTGCCGGTGGGTTGCGACAGCAGCAGCGGTTGGTCCGCAGCGTCCAGTTCGCCCGACGCGTCCAGGTCCAAGCCGACTCGACCCTTGACCACACCGCTGAGATCCTCCGTGGCGATCGTGACGGGGATCTCTTCGCCGACCATGATGGGGCGGACCGGCACTTCCACCCGCAGGATCGGCGGTGATCCGTCCAACACGATCGGCACGTCGTGCTGGTCCGTCAGCTGTCCTTGCTCGGTGCCCGGTAGATTCACAATCAGCCGCGCCAGCACATCCACCGTCTTGTTTCGCAGGCCCCCGGCCGGCAGAGCCGCCTGGAAGTCCCCGACTTCGGCATGGAACTGAATCTGCCCCGTCGGATCGGCCTGGTACAGCCGGATCGCGACCTGGCGATCGCCAAACCACTGCAGCTTGCCTTCCTGCTGGAGGGTCCGGTCGCCATTTTCATCCAGGCCGAGTTCGACGACGTCGCCGGGCTTCTGAAAAGCATCCTCCGGAGCATCGACCTGAAACTCGACAGGGATCACGTCGGCGGGGGCCAAGAAAGCAGCTCCGGCGACCGGCGAGGTGATGCGGATCCGGCACGGGGAGCGTTCGGCTTCGGCCGGCCGGCCCGTCCAATCGCAGCGCACGTGATACAGAAAGGCGCGGGGATACCCATCGATGGCCAGGCGTATGGGGATTCGTTTGTCCGCTTGCGGCTCGACTTTGGCGAACAGCGTCGCCGTATATCCGGGAGCGGTCAGTTCGGCTTGATCCCTCATTTCCGTGCCGGGCGGCAACTCGCCCGCGGTATCCCAGACGACGGTGATTGGCTGTTCGACTGCCGAAGGCGGCAGCAGTTCCACGTTGGGTTGCCCGTCGCCGTCGGCATCTCGCGGCCGCACACGAATCGCGATCCGTTGCCCGACGGGATCGTAGACGACTTGCGGTTCGAGATAATCCCGCGGAGGCCGCAGCGCGAAATCGATCCACGTGTTCCATGCAAGGTCCGGCGTGGTGGCGTCGGCCACCAGGCAGACCAGGCCCGCACTGACGATCGGCGGCGTATCCACCGGAGGATCGGGCGATGTGCCCGCCGCGGATTTGCTCGCATCCGCACCGCCGGACGGCTGCGGCGGCGGAAACGGGATGGCCACCGGCGACGGATCGGCCGGCAACTCGACGTCCAGCGGCCCGTACAATCGTTCGAAGCCGGGCCGCAACCCACCCACCGCGTCCCACGGCAGTTCGCGAGCCGGCGCCGTGGCGGCGGACCGAGGCCGACTCCACAGCTCGACACGCACCTTTCGCGCTCGTCCCGCACGGTTGACCAGCGCCAAGCGATACGGTGTCACGCGATTCGGGAACGGCAACAGCCGGACGCGGTCCGCATCGCCGAGCGGGCGATCGAAGGCTTGCGGAGGGCCGCTGACCAGCATCTCGACAACCTCCGCGGCCGGCACTCGCAACTGGACGTGATGCGACGCCGTCTGACCGCGGACCACGAGCGACACGGCGATCTCGAGGGACTTGGGCCCGAGGATCCTGGGCCGAATCCGATACGCCAAGACGTGCGGACCGCGCTGTTTCAAGTCCACCGTCTGAGGCTGGCCGGACGAGATGCCTGGCGGCCCGTCGACAGCTTCGATTTCGATCGAACTCGCATCGTATTCGAACGACACCACGGCTCGGCCAGTCGCCAAGGAGGCGGGGCCCACGGTCAGATCCAAGGGCCGCCAGGCTGCCGGATCCAAGTCGACGGACTGGGGACCGGAGAGCACCAAAACGGGCTTGGCGGCCACGGGCCGCGGCATGCGCGGCACGGCGAGCGAGACCGCATCCGGCTCGACGCGATGCGCATCGCGGGCGTCGACCAAACGAAGCAAGCGGGCGGCCTGCCGGCCGAGCTCTGCTTCGGACGCTTGCCCGCTGTGCCGGAGCCGAGCCGGCAACCGCTGGTAGAATCCGCTCAGTTCCGCGCCGAGTTGCCGCCAAGCCGCCCACCACCGCTCGTCATCGCCGCCCTTGGCCAGCACCTCGTCCGCTGCCTGGACGGCCGCGAAGCGAGTTTCCAGGCCGACGGCTGCCTCGGGATCGGCCCACGCGACAAGACCGATTTCCAGCCGCCCCTGTTCCTGCAGCCGCTCCCGTCTCCAGCCGGGCAGCGCCGGCGGCGGGACAGCGACTTGATCCAGGTCGGGAGGACCAAACGCCTGGTCCAGCCGGCTCCGCGCCTCGATCAGTTCTTGACGCAGTGGGGCCGGCAGCAGCGGCACGGCGAGAAAGCTATCGATCCGATCGGCGGCTCCCTTGGCCGGCCCGCCTGCGCGCAGCTCGTCGGCCAACTGTTGCGCCTCGCGTTGGATCCCGTCGCGTTCGATTTGGTCGCGCAGGCGGTGGAGTTGGTCCAGCAACCGGCGCAACTCGTCCAATTTCCCTGCCGCGATCCCCGTGTCCGGCACCGGCAAGCCGTCTTGTCCCAGCAGTTCTTCCAGCAGATTCCGCAGCGACGGCAGCCCTTGATCGACCAGCTCCCGCAGAGGTTGGTACAGAGCCAGGGGCTGGGGCGACCACGCGGATGCCGCGGCATGCCATCGCACGTGGTACACGGCGCGAAAGGCGAGTTCCTGGTTCAACTGAACCGCTTCACGGAGCAGCTGCCAGCCGGGGAGCGGTTGTTCGTACGAGGCTCTGGCCTCGCCGGCGAGAAACCGCAGCCGAGCTTCGGCCAGCCGTCCCAGCACCGGCCCGCGATCGACGCCAGCCGGAAGGGCGGCGCCCTGCAGGACGGCGGCCAGCGGCAGGACCTCGCGTTGCAGACTCGCCGCGATCTCCTGCGCCTCGAAAGCCCGGCCTGCCCAGAGACGCTGCTCGTACCCCAGCAGCGTTTCCTGATACTCGCGCCACAGGTGCGGTGCATAGTCGGCCGGCAGCCAGATGCCGGCCTCCGTCCTGTGCTGGAACGCGTCCTGCGCGGCCCAGGCGTCAGCCAGCAACCGCCGGGCCTCCACCCATTGCGGTGAGATCCAAGGCGTGGCGGGCTCGGCGGGTGCCGGATTTGCGTCCGGATCGTCCTGCACGGCTGGCGTAGCCGTGTCGCCGCCGGCCTGCGGAGTTCTCTCGGATGGCCCCGCTTCGACGGACGGCTTTGCCGCCGGCGGGTCGGTGGTTGTACCGCGAGCCAAAGCCCGTTCGACGCCGGCCAACGGACGGGGCACGGGCGTCAGCATCAAGGGCGGTGGCGTCGGCACGCTCCCCACGCCCCCTTGCAGCAGCTGTGGTGTCTGGCTCGCTCGCCCGCCGCTTTCGCGCTGTACCCATTGCCCAACACCGTTGCGAACGTAAGCCGTAAATTCCGCCAGATCCACTCGCCCATTGCCGTCGCCGTCGGCGGCACCTCGGATCGCTTCCGCGACGTAATATCCAAACGAAGATTGCTGCCCCGAGGACGAAACGTGCGACGTCTCGCACGCGCCGTGGGCGGACAGGACCCACAGCCGCGGATCCCGGTGTTGCTGGAGCGCCTGTTCGAGCAAGCGGGGAAACTCGTTGACCAGGACGCCCAACCGCGCGTCGTAGGAAACTCGGCCGGCGTCCAGGATGAGCAGCTTGAGATCGGCCGGAACGGCGGCGAGTTCGGCCAGGAATGCGTCGAGCGGGTACCGGCCGGGCGCATTCTGCCGGAGTAAATCGCTGCACAGCAAGTACGCTGTTCCGTCCTGCCCGATCCCGTGCCCGGCGACGTACAATACCAGCGTGTCCCTCCCTGCGGTTTGACAGCTTTCGAGCCGCCTGGTAAGCGTCGGCATGGCGCCGGAAGTCTGCAGATCGCTCAGCACGACCGCCGCCCGATGCGGTGCCATGCCGGCGAACGCCTGCATGTCTTCTTCCACGAAACGAACGGGCGGAGCAGCCAGGACGTCATAATCCACGACGGGCAGACAAGCAAAGTGGACCGTGGGAAGAAACATCCACCAGACAATCAGGCCGACAAACAGCGACACCAGCCCCAGGCACAGCAAGGACAGCAGGATCCGCGGTGCCCAGCGGGCAGATGGTGTCGGCTGAGCTCTCGCCGAGCGGCCTCGCCAGGACCGCTGAGCTGCCGAAGAATTGCCCGGAGAAGCCATGACAGGATGTCCTCCAACGAAGAAGGCTGTATCGTCACCAACTTCATTCTAGGTTTCCGCGGGGAAAATGGCAGCCGGGGAGGCGCGTTTGCCGGCGCCACGCGAACAAAGCCGGTCTCTTCCCTCCCGATGCAATGGCGACGACGGGAACGAGCGGCGTTCCTTCGGGTCTGAATCGCTGCGGAGCTCGCGGGGATGCAGGGCGCGCGGGGATGTTGTACCAACGGCAACCTGCGGCTAGGATACAGCTGATGGCTGCAATTGTCGATTCGCTTGGAAAGAAGTGGTAAACGGTTCGGAGCGAACCGAACAACGATGCGAACGGTGATTCGGGAAAGCCGGTTCCTCGCACGAGGCCGGCACTGGCCTGAGGGCCGCCTTGCGACAGGAGGAATGCGATTATGCGAAACCTGCCGGTCCATTGGTACGAAGGTCTATTTCTTCGGCCTCAGCATTTTCAAGCTGCCGAGCGATATTGGACGGAGGTTCTGCACGCCTCGGAGCACTACGATCACCACTATCAGTACGGCTTGCGGCGGTTCGAGTTCAGCGCGGAGGCGATCGGCAATTATCAATTCCAGGTGCTCTCTTGCGAAGCGCGGATGCGAGACGGCACGTTGCTGTCGTTGGATGCGGGCCAACAGCTGGACCGTTTGGATCTGCGGCCCGCATTTGCCACGGAATCCAGCGTCCGCATCTATGTGGGCGTTCCGAAACTGGCGCTGGGGCGGGAGAACGTAGGCCCTGTCACGGCGCGCGGCATGCATCGCTTTGGCGAACAGAAGCAAGCGGTGCAGGACGAGAGCCTGGGGGGCAACGACCAGGAGATCGAGTTTCGGACGCTGAACGCGCGGCTGTTGTTGGGCACGCAGGAGCTGGAGGGTTACGAAGTGCTGCCCATCGCCCAGGTGCAACGGGCCAGCGAGAAGGAAGCGGCGCCGGAGTTGGATCTGCGGTACATCCCGCCGCTGTTGGCCGTGGACGCCTGGCCAGCGCTGCGCGAGGGCATTGTGCGGGCGATCTACGACCGCGTGGGAAAAAAGAACGAGGTTCTGGCTGAGCAGGTGGTCAACCGCGGGATCGGTCTGGCGAGCCAGGAGCCGGGCGATCTGGATCGCTTGCTGATGTTGTCAGAGTTGAACCAGGCTTCGGGTTCGATGGGCGTCTGGGCGTTTGCCGAAGGCATTCATCCGTTGGCGGCTTACGTCGAGTTGTGCCAATTGGTGGGCCAGCTGGCGATCTTTGGCGCGCCGCGTCGGCTGCCGGATCTGCCCCGCTACGACCACGACGATCTCGGCCGGATCTTCTACCACGTCAAAACGCAGATCGAGCTGCTGTTGGACACGGTCCGCGACTACGAATACGAACAGCGGTTCTTCGTGGGCGAGAGCAAAGGGATGCGGGTCGCGCTCGAGCCCAAGTGGTTGCACGCGGACTGGCAGTGGTTTGTGGGCGTGCAGCGCGGCGGTCTGACGGACAAGGAGTGCTTGGCGCTGCTCTCGCCCGGGGGACTGGATTGGAAACTGGGCAGTGCGCGGCAGGTGGACGCGTTGTTCCAATATGGCGCCGAAGGTTTGCAGTTAACCCCGCTGCCCCAGGCGCCCCGGGCTTTGCCGCCGCGCGGCGACTGGAGCTACTACGAGGTCAGTCGGCAGAATGCGGCCTGGAACGATGTGCTGGAGACCCAGACGCTAGCCATGCGGCTGAAAGACACGCTGATCGCCAACCGCGACCGGTTGCAGGGGGAACGCAAGCTGGCCGTGGCGTTGGGCGACCGGCAAGCCGAGTTGCAGTTTGCGTTATTTGCTGTGCCGAGGCGAGCATGACGAACGAATTCACCGAAGTGGTCGATCGCATTTTTCTGTACGTGCTCGGTCTGCTGGATCGGATCGAGCGGGACGAGAATCCGTTGCCCAGCGACGAGCGCGTCTGGGTGCGCAGCTGGTTGGACGAAGCGGATGCCAAACTGGGGCAGCGTCAGGACTGGCAGCTCGCCAAGTATGCGATGGTCGCGTGGATCGACGACGTGCTGATCGAAGCCCCGTGGGACGGCCGCAACTGGTGGAAAGAAAATGCCTTGGAAGTCGAAGTGTTCAACACCCGGCTGCGTCACGAGCAGTTCTACGTGAAAGCCAAGGAGGCGGCCGCGTTGAGCAAGAAGGACGCTCTGGAAGTGTTTTATGTGTGCGTGGTGTTGGGCTTTCGCGGATTGTATCGCGATCCGGCAGCGGCCGCCGTGTTGGCCGCGCCGCGAGGTTTTCCGCCCGACCTGGACAGCTGGGCCCGGCAGACCTCGATGGCGATCCAGCTGGGCCAAGGCCGCCCGCCGATCACGGAGAGCATTGTGCCCGGCCAGGGTGCGCCGCCGTTAGAAGGCCCGTTTCAAGTGATCTGGTCCGCCTTGGCCGGCGTCGTCCTGGCGGCGTTTGCCCTGATGCTTGCTTGGATGTGGTTTATGCAGGAATGATCGGTTGAGACATGATGCAGTCACTCATCTCGCGACTATTGTACAGTCTGACGTGGCCGTTGCGGATACTCGTCGAACTGACGATGACCTGCCTGCCCGGCTCGAAACGCATGCTGTCGCTTTCGCTGCCGGCTCGCATTGCGCTGTTGGTGGCGATCTTCCTGATGATCAGCGTCGTGACCGCGTCGGTCGCGTTTTACCAAACCGAAAACCGGGCGTCGTGGGACTACTGGGTGAATCCGGGCCGCGTGGCAGCGATTGGGCTGTTGCTGGTGGTCATCCCCTTGGTCGTCTATCAGGTCTTACGGTTATGGTTGACGGGGGTCCGTTCGCGGTTTCCGGACATTGATGCAGCTTGGCAAGCCGGTGTGGCCGAGTTGCAGCGTTGTGGACTCGACGTGTCGCAGATTCCGATCTTCTTGATTCTGGGGTCGGCGGGCGAGGCCCAGGAGAAGGCGATTCTGGGTGCGGCGCGGCTGGATTTGCGCATCCGGGAGCTTCCTCAGGGGCCGGCCGCCTTGCATTGGTTTGCCACGGCAGACGCCGTCTATCTGGTCCTGACGAACACGTGCTGTTTGAGTCATCTTGCCACCCTGGGCGGGTCGGCGCCGGCCGAAGAGCGATCGCGGGGCGGTGTGCCGAGGCCCACGCCCGGCGGGGACGCGATTCGCGGTACCGTGGTGTTGGGCGGAGCCAATCCGTCCCCTGTCGCCTCGGGCCCGATCCCGGCCCCGGCGAGTTCGGGCGTCGCGCCGCCGAGCGACATTCGCGGCACGATGATGCTTGGTGCCGCCGTCGGAGATCGCCTGCCGCAGATCGCGGAACGGAAGCTCGTCGCGCTGGCCCCGGCCGACGCCGCCAGGCAACGAGACCGCCTGGAGTATGTCTGCGAACTCTTGCGTGGCCTGCGCCGGCCGTTGTGCCCCGTCAACGGCGTGCTGGCCTGGCTGCCGTACGGCCTCATCTTGCGCGGGCCGCGCGAAGCGATCGAGGTGGAACGTTGCGTCAAGCGGGATCTGGATGCCTTGCGCGAGGGACTGATGCTCCGCTGCCCGGTTACGGCCTTGGTCGTGGGGATGGAGGAGGATGCTGGGTTCCGCGAACTGCTGCGTCGGGTGGGACGCGAGCGAGCGCAGGGCCAGCGATTCGGCAAAGGCTTTTCACTCTGGAACCCGCCGAGTCACCAGCGTCTGACCGCCGTGTGCGTGCATGCCTGTAGCGCTTTCGAAGATTGGATTTACGCCTTGTTCGCGGAACGCGGATCGTTGAGCAAACCGGGCAATACCAAGTTGTTTGCCCTCCTGTGCAACATGCGTCGCAACGTCCAATCGCGGCTGGCCAAAATCGTCGCCACCGGATTCGGGTTCGATCCGGAAATCGAACCCGATCACGAGCCGATCTTGTTCGGCGGCGTTTATTTCGCGGCCACCGGGGAAAGCGAAGACCGCCAGGCGTTTGTCAAAAGCGTCTTCGACAAGTTGCCGGAACAGCAGGAAGAAGTCGAGTGGATGCAGGCCGCCTTGCGCGAGGACGGCAGATACCGGACGCTGGCCCTGTGGGGCTACGTGCTCGACACGCTTCTGCTGGCCGCCTTGGTGGGCATGTTTGTCTATCGGTGGTTCGGGTGAACGCATCGCACAAAGGCATCAATCCGCATCACAGGAGACATTCGGGCATTTTTCAGGAGAATGAATTTTTCTTTTTTTCGGCAGCCTCCTGGGACTGGGCAATCCTGACCAAAGTCCTAGAATGAGGCGTTGAACAGGATCGGAGAGTTCGAGGGAGGTGCGCCGGCTTTCGATTCCGAAGTGCTGGACGTTGAAGATCGCTGGATGTTGAAGGTTCTTGTGCCGACCGCCATACCGCACGCGGTTGAGGATGGCACATGCCATCGTAACTCGTAGCGTAAACGAGGAAACAACTTCGTCCCTCGCTTACACTTCGGCCTTACGTGTCACGGTCAACCGCGTGCGGTATAACGCCTTGGGGCTCTGCCATGTCTGCCCCTCCAGAAACCGCTCAGCAGGAGCAATGGCTCGAACAGTGCCAGGGACTGGTCCGTTCGCTGGCGGTACGGATTCATCGCAAGCTGCCGGCCTGCATCGAATTGGACGACCTGATCGCCTACGGGGAGCTTGGGCTCGTCGAAGCTGCACAGTCTTTTGATCCCCGCCGCGGTTGTCAGTTCTCGACCTTTGCCTATTACCGCATTCGCGGCGCGATCTACGACGGGGCGGCGAAGATGAGTTGGGGGTTGCGAGAAACCGCTCAGGAATCGCACGGGACGTCGGTGGCCAGGGACGTCGACGAGTTACCCGGCGGAGAGGATGCGAGCGTTCCGGACGTGGGGCAATCGCACTTGGCAGTTCGACGTCGCGAGCAGGCGCACACGGTGGCGGTGTTCTCGTTATCACAGCCGTCCAAGGACGATTTCGGAGCCGTGTCTCGGTGCCTCGAAGACACGTCCCAGGCGGCGCCGGCGGCGACGGCGATGGAAGCCGAGATGAGCGAGAAGCTCCACGAAATGGTTGACACGCTGCCCCAGGCGGCAGCGGCTCTGATCCGGGCCACGTACTTCGAAGGGCTGACGCTGGAAGAGGCCGGCCGGCGTTTGGGGCTCAGCAAGTCGTGGGCCAGTCGCGTGCGGACGCGGGCGTTGCAATCGTTGGCCCGTTCGCTGGCCTGCTGGAAAGCCGGATGAGAGCCGGTGGGTAGTTGCTTTTGCGGTGGTTTGGCAATAAGCTGAAAGAACGCAAGTCAGTCCCGTCCCTTCGGACAACTGAGGAACCTAGCCGATGGAATCGCCGAGCGTGCTCGACTTTGAATTCCTACTGGCAGATATTCCGGGCGAGAATCCGGCTGGGGTGGATCTTCGCGAGGACTATTCGCCCAGAGCCGTCTATCGGGTACTGAAGGACGTGCGAGCTGCGGCGCGCGCTGCCGAACGCAATGCCGCTTGGGAGACCGAAGAGTCCGCGGGTGCCAAGGCCGATTGGTCGCCGATCCTGAAGCAGGCTCCCCAGGTGCTGGGGACGCAATCGAAGGATTTGGAGATCGCGGCCTGGCTGCTCGAAGCCTTGGTGCGCGAGCACGGTTTTGCCGGGCTGCGCGATGGGTTTCGTCTGACGTGCGGGTTGGTCGAGCGGTTCTGGGAGCACGTCTATCCGCTGCCGGATGAGGATGGTTTGGAGACGCGGGTCGCGCCGCTGACCGGTTTGAACGGCGTGGAAGGCGAAGGGGTGTTGAGCCCCGCCATCCAGAATGTGCCGATTACGAGGGGGGCCAGCGTCGGCCCATTTCACTGCGGGCAGTACCGTCAGGCGCTCGAGCTGGACCGGATCGACGATCCCAGCAAGCGATCGGCTCGGATCGCCCAAGGGGCGGCCAGTCTGCAGGATATCCAGAAGGCGGTCGCCGAGACACCGGCCGAGTTTTTCCAGACGTTGCGGGACGATCTGACCGCGTGTAGCGACGCGTTCGAAAAACTCTGCGTTGTGCTGGAAGAAAAATGCGGGAAAGACGCCTCAGGCTATCCCCTCGCGCCGCCGTCGTCCAACATCCGCAACGCCTTGCAGGCCTGCCGCGAAACGATCGACTATCTGGTCCAGCCGTCACCCGCCAGCAGCCGGCCAGACAGCGCAGCCGCCAGCCGGGACAATGTGCAGGCCACGGCGGGAGGGAGCGTGCCCGTGGATCAGATCCGCAGCCGCGAGGACGCCTTCCGGGCGCTGCTGCAGGTGGCCGAGTTTTTCAAGCGGACCGAGCCGCACTCGCCTATCTCGTACACCCTGGAGCAAGCGGTCCGTTGGGGGCGGATGCCGTTGCCCGAGCTGCTGGGGGAACTCGTCCCGGAAGAAAGCACCCGCGGGCAGATCTTCAAACTCGTCGGAATTCGGCCGGAGCCCGAATCATGATGACACCCTAGGGCCTATCGGAGGTGGTAACACTCATTGGGAGGAAAGCGATCATGCCGGAAAGTATCCATGAAAAGCTGAAACGAGTCCGCAAGCCTCGCGTCCACATCACCTACGACGTGGAAACCGAGGACGCTGTCGTCCAGAAGGAACTGCCCTTCGTCGTCGGCGTGATGGGCGATTTTTCGGGCGATCCCACAACGGGGCTCAAGCCGCTGAAGGACCGCAAGTTCATCCAGATCGACCGCGATAACTTTAATGACGTGATGTCGCGGATGTCGCCGGGCCTGAATCTGAAAGTGGAGAACACCCTGGCCGGGGACGGCAGCGAGATGGCCGTCCAGTTGGCGTTCAATGCGATCGAGGATTTCGAGCCGGCGAACGTGGCCCGTCAAGTCGAGCCGTTGCGCAAGCTGTTGGATACGCGGGACAAGCTGCGGGATCTGTTGACCAAGATCGACCGTTCCGAAGATCTGGAAAACGTCCTGGAGCAGGTGCTGGAAAACACGGAAAAACTCAAGGAGTTGTCGGCCGATCTCGGCGTCTCGGGCCCTAGCGAACCGAAGTCAGGAGGTTGATTCATGTCCACAGGTCAAGCATCACAAGTGGAAGCCCAAGCGGGGGAAGTCGAAGTCCGCGAAGGCAGCATCCTGGACCAGGCCATCAAGGCCACCAAACAGACCGAAACGTCGCGCGCTCGGGAGCTCCTGCGGACGCTGACCGAGGAGGCCCTCAAGGGAACCGTCACCTGGAATAAGGACGTCACGCGGACCCTCAACGCGGGGATCAAGGCCATCGATGAAGCCGTCTCCAAGCAACTGGCGGCGATCATGCATGCGCCGAAACTCCAGCAACTGGAGGGCACCTGGCGGGGCCTGCATCATCTGGTGATGAATACCGAAACCAGCGCCATGCTGAGGCTCAGGGTGATCAACTGCTCCAAACGCGAGCTGTTCAAGGACCTCGATCGCGCCGTCGAGTTCGACCAGAGCCAGGCCTTCAAGAAGCTGTACGAAAATGAATTCGGCACGCCCGGCGGCGAGCCCTACGGGGCGCTGATCGGCGACTATGAATTCACCAATCACCCCGAGGACATTGACCTGCTGAGCAAAATGTCCAACGTGGCCGCCGCGGCGTTTTGCCCGTTCATCACGTCGGCCTCGCCGCAATTGTTCGGTTTCGAGAGCTACACCGAACTGTCCAAGCCGCGCGACTTAGAGAAGATTTTCGACACCGTCGAGTACACCAAGTGGAAATCATTCCGCGAGTCCGAGGACTCGCGGTTCGTCACGCTGACCATGCCGCGCGTGTTGGCACGGCTGCCTTACGGCTCGATGACCATGCCGGTGGACGAGTTCGATTACGAGGAGGGGGAACTGGACGCCCGCGGCAAACCGAAGCCGATGGCACACGAGAATTACTGTTGGATGAATGCCGCGTACGTGCTGGGCGCCCGCTTGACGGATGCGTTTGCCAAGTACGGTTTCTGCGTGGCCATTCGCGGGGCCGAAGGGGGCGGCAAAGTCGAGGGCTTGCCGGCGCATGTGTTTATCAGCGACGACGGCGACCCGGACCTGAAGTGCCCCACGGAAATCGGCATTACGGATCGGCGCGAAGCGGAAATGAGCAAGCTGGGCTTCCTGCCGCTGTGCCACTACAAGAACACCGACTATGCCGTGTTCTTTGGCGCCCAAACGGCGCAGAAGCCCAAGAAGTACGACCGTCCCGAGGCGACGGCCAACGCGGCCATCTCGGCTCGGCTGCCCTACCTGATGGCCACCTCGCGGTTCGCCCACTATCTGAAGGTGATCGGCCGCGACAAGATCGGCTCGTTCATGGAAGTCGAGGATTGTCAGAAATGGCTCGAGCGGTGGATCGCCAACTATATCAGTGCCGATCCCAAGCCGAGCGAGGACGTCAAGGCCCGGTATCCGTTGCGCGAGGCCAAGATCGAAGTTCGCGAAGTGCCCGGCCAGCCGGGGACGTATAACGCCATCGCCTGGCTGCGGCCCTGGCTGCAGTTGGAGGAATTGACCACTTCGATGCGGCTCGTGGCCCGCATTCCGCAGTTGTCGAAATAATTCAGCATGAATCCGGTCTCGGACAGGCAATTCGACGCAGCGCACGACGCCACGGGGTTTCCTCCGCTGGTGCCGGCACCACCGGAAGCCGGCGTCGGCCTGATCGACCGCGTGGTCGAAGCCACGCGGGTTCGGGGCGGCGAAACGGCGCAGCACCTGGACCGTTTTCTGGAGCAGTCCTCGCCCGCGGCGGCTCTGCGAATGTGGCTGCAGTGGACCGGCCGGACGGCGGGGGCGGCCGACCGAGACCGGCTCGCTCGCCTGTTGAATCGCGACGTCGCGCAGCTGGACGCCCTGATCAACGGCCAGCTCAACGCCATCCTGCACCACCCGCGTTTCCAAAAGCTCGAAGCCGCTTGGCGCGGCTTGCGGTACCTGGTCGAGCAGAAGGGCGAGGCGGAGGACATCAAGATCCGCGTGCTCGGCGTCCGCTGGGATGAATTGGCGCGGGATCTGGAGCGGGCCATCGAATTCGATCAGAGCCAACTCTTTCGCAAGGTCTACGACGACGAGTTTGGACGCCCGGGCGGCGAGCCGTTCGGGGTGCTGTTGGGGGATTATGAGATTCGCCATCGTCCCAGCCGCGAGCATCCGATCGACGACGTGAGCGTCCTGACAGCGATTTCCCAAGTGGCCGCAGCCGCCTTTGCGCCCTTCGTGGCCGGCGTCCATCCGGCCATGTTCGGACTGGACGATTTCGTCACGTTCCAGCAGCCGCTGAACCATGCCAAGACCTTCGAGCAGTTAGATTATCTCAAGTGGCGCGCCTTTCGCGAAACGGAGGAGGCGCGGTTCGTGGGTCTGACGCTGCCGCGCGTGCTGATGCGGCTGCCGTATGGCGACGACGGCTCGCGGAACCATCGCTTCCGATTCCGCGAAGATACCCGCGGCCGCGACGCCCGCAAGTATCTCTGGGGCAATGCGGCCTTTGCGTGGGGCGCCGTGCTGATCCGCGCGTTCCAAGAGTCGGGTTGGCTGGCCGGCATCCGCGGCGTGCCGCCGCAAGGGGGCGGTGGGCTGGTGCCGGGGCTGCCCGTCGCCAGTGCCGCCACCGACCGCTCGGGCGTGGTGCCGACAGGTTCGACCGAGGTCGTGATTACGGACCGCTTGGAGCCCGAGTTGAGCGAGCTGGGCTTCATTCCCTTGTGCCGTTGCCAGGACACGGACCGCTCGGCATTCTACGGCATGCCGTCGGTCCAGAAACCGAAGAAGTACGACGAGCCGGCGGCGACCGCCAACGCGCGAATCTCCGCCATGCTGCAATACCTGCTGTGCGTGTCCCGGTTCGCGCATTATTTGAAGGTCACGGCCCGCGACAAGATCGGCTCCTTCATGGAAGTGGAGCCCTGCGAGCGGGCGTTGCACGACTGGCTGCAACATTACGTCACGGGCGATGCCGAGGCCTCGGCCGAAGTCAAAGCCAAGTACCCGCTCCGTCAAGCGGACGTGCGGCTGCGGGAGGATCCTCGCCAGCCGGGCAGTTACTTGTGCGTCATGCATCTGTGGCCGCATTTTCAATTGGATGAACTGACCACCGCGGTGCGGTTGGCCACCAAGCTCGCGCCTGGACGTGGCGAGTAGGAACGGCGGCGTGTACGAGGGGGGAGCGAGTGCGAGTAGTTTTGGGAGGATAGCACCATGAACGTCAAGGAACATTTTGATGCGGGAAACCTCGACGAGGCCGTCCAAACGGCCCTGGCCGAAGTCCGGTTGCATCCCGGCGATGTGCCCCGCCGCAGCATGCTGGCCGAATTGCTGTGTTGGACCGGCGATCTGGAACGGGCCGACGGCCAACTGGAGACATTGGGCCGCCAGGATCCGGGCTCGCAGTTCGGGGTGTCCCTGTTCCGGCAGCTCGTGCGGGCCGCGGTGGCGCGGCGCCAGTTCTACGGCGAAGGACGGCTGCCGGAGTTTCTCGGCCCGCCGTCGCCCCGGTTGCAACTGCACCTGCAGGCGTCGATCGCCTTCCGCGAGGGCCGACCGGCGGAAGCGGCCGATCTGCTCGCCCAGGCCGAAACGCAGCGGATCCCCACCCCCGGCACGTGCAACGGTCAGGTGTTTGACGATTTCCGAGATCTCGACGACTTGACGGCTTCCTTCTTCGAGGTCTTGACGACGACGGGCAAATACTACTGGGTGCCGATGGAACGGGTCAGCGAGATCGAGTTCCAGCGGCCGGTCGGGTTGCGGGACCTGTTGTGGCGGCGCGCCCGGATGATCGTCAGCGACGGTCCTGACGGCGAAATCTTCCTGCCTGTGCTGTACGCCGGCTCGGAGACCGACGCGGATCCCCGCGTGCGGCTCGCGCGGTACAGCGATTGGCGGGGCGGAGACACCGCGCTGGTTCGCGGTGTGGGGCAGCGCACGTTCCTGGCCGGCGAGCGGGATGTGGGCCTCATGGAGATCGAGTCACTGACGTTTCAGCTGCCCAGTGAGGGCGCGTGATCCAACCCAACCTGCACGCCAGAGGCGATCGCCATGCCGCCAATCCCTTCCGAACAGCCGTTGGTGCCTTCGCTGCTCGATCGTCTGTTGGACGACGATCCAACCCAGACGCGCGAGCCGATGAAAGCGCGGCACCAGGTGCTGCGCGAGATGAAGCTCAGCTTGCGGCGGGATGTGGAGAACCTGCTGAATACGCGGCGCCGCGTGGGAGTCCGGCCGTCCCAGCTGACGGAACTGGAGCGGTCGCTGGTCAACTACGGAATCCCCGACATCACCGGGCTGGACGTGAACTCCAGCGATGCTCGGGAACAACTCCGCCGGGTGATCGAGACCGCCTTGCGCGACTTCGATCCACGGTTCAAGAGCGTCCGCGTGGAGATGCTGCCCCCGGCAGAACGGTCGGAGCGGACGCTACGATTCCGCATCGACGCCGTAGTGCATGCCGCGCCGGCGTTCGAGGAAATCGTCTTCGATTCCTCCTGGGAGCCCGTCACCGGAGAAATCGAAGTCAAGGGAGCCGCACGATGAGCGACGAATTGCTGCCGTATTACGACCGCGAATTGGCCTTTGTCCGCCGCCTGGGCGCGGAATTCGCTGAGGCGCATCCCAAGATCGCGGGGCGGCTGCGATTGTCCGCCGACACGGCCGAAGATCCGCACGTGGAACGGCTGATCGAGGCCTTTGCCTACCTGAACGCCCGGCTCCGGCACAAGCTGGACGACGACTTTCCCGAACTGTCCGACGCCATGCTGAGCGTGCTGTACCCGCACTACCTGGCGCCCATCCCCTCGCTGGCGATCGTCCAGTTCGTGCTGGACCGGAGCCAGGGCGAGCTGACGGCCGGCTATGGCATTCCGCAAGAAACGGTGCTGGAAACCGAGCCCATCGACGGCCATCCCTGCCGTTTCCGCACCTGCTATCCCGTGACGCTCTGGCCCGTGGAACTGCGCGAGGCCAGACTGGCCGCGCGGCCCTTTGCAGCGCCGGTCACGCCGTTTTCCGCCTCGGCTGCGGCGGTGCTCCGCATCCAGCTGCAGTGCCTGTCGAACGATGTGACGTTCGCCGCCTTGACGATGGACCGCTTGCGATGCTACCTCAAGGGCCAGTCGCAGCACGTGTACGCGCTGTACGAGCTGTTGTTCAACAACGTGGTGGGCATCGCCCTGGCGGCTTCGCCCCAGGATCCGCAGCCGGTCTTGCTGGGCCCCGAATCGATCGAGCCGGTGGGCTTCGAGCGCGACCAGGGCTTGCTGCCCTACACGCCGCGGACCTTTGTGGGCTATCGGCTGCTGACGGAATACTTCAGTTTTCCCGAAAAATTCCTGTTCTTCGATCTGGCCGGACTGGGGAACGGGGCCTTGGCGCGGGCTGGTCGGACGCTGGACGTGTACTGTTATCTGAATCGGTCCCTGCCGGACCTGGAACAAAACGTCACGGCCGACAGCTTTCAACTGGGCTGTACGCCGACGATCAACTTGTACCCGCAGCGAGCCGAGCCGATTGCCTTGACGCACACCGAATCCGAGTATCGCGTGGTGCCCGACGCCCGCCGGCCGCGGTCCTGCGAGGTGTATTCCATCGATCGCGTCACCGCCACGTCGCCCGCGGACGAAACGCTCGAGTTTTCACCCTTCTACAGTGTCCGGCATGCGGTGGCTGGAAAGCCGCAGAGGGCCTTCTGGCACGCGGTGCGGCGTCGGGCGAGCGGCGTGGATCCGGGCACCGAGGTGTATCTCTCGCTGCTGGACCTGCAGTTCGATCCCGCCGCACCGGCCGATTGGACGCTGGACGTGCAGACCACTTGTTTGGACCGCGACTTGCCGCACCGGCTGCCCTTTGGCGAAGGCGGGCCGCGTCTCCGCCTGCCTGGCGGCGCGCCGTTGCAGCGGATCGCCTGCTTGACCCGGCCCACGCGCACGCTGCGGCCGGCGTTGCGGCGCGGCGCCCTGTGGCGGTTGATCTCGCACCTGTCGCTAAATCACCTCTCGCTGGCCAACGGCGAGGAAGGGGCCGACGCCCTGCGCGAGATCCTGAAACTGTACGACTTTGCCGATTCCGCCCAGACGCGGGCCATGATCGACGGCATCCTCGACGTCCACAGCCGCCGCATCGTAGGCCGGGCTGGGGACGGGCGGTTGGGGTTCTGCCGCGGCGTCGAGGTGACCGTGCATTTTGACGAGACCCGTTTCGCCGGCAGCGGGGTGTACCTGTTTGCCTGTGTGCTGGAACGTTTCTTGGGACTGTACTGCTCGGTGAATTCCTTTTCCCGGTTGGTGGCCACGACGAACAAGCGCCAAGGAGAATTGCGACGATGGGCTGCACGAGCGGGCGAGACCGTACTGCTCTGATCGAACACCTGCTGGAGGAAGCACACGAGTTTGACTTCTTCCAAGCGGTGCGCGTGCTCCAGCGGTGGGCCGCGGACCAGGCGGCCTCGAACCGTCCCGGACCGCATCTGCCCATCGGCGCGGATCATGCGCCGCGCCACGAGGCCGTGCGGTTGCGGGCCCAGGTCTCGCATGCTTTTCCGGCGGGAACGGTCGCCGAAATTCGGCGGGTTCCCGAGGGCCCATCCGCCGAAACGCCGGATACCCGGCCGATCGAACTGGTCGCGACCTGCCTGGGCCTGGTCGGGCCGCACGGCGTGCTGCCGGAGCATTACACCACGCTGGTGATCGAACGACTGCGCGGCAAGGACACCACGCTGCGGGATTTCCTGGACCTGTTCCACCACCGCACCCTGTCGCTGTTCTACCGGGCCTGGGAGAAGTACCGCTTTCCGATCGGCTACGAGAAGAGCCTGACCCCGGGCCTGGACGAAGACCTGTTCACCCACTGCCTGTATTGCCTGGTGGGGTTCGGCACAGGCGGACTGCGGCGGCGGTCGAACTACGATGACGAAGCTTTGCTGTATTATGCGGGGCTGTTGGCCCAATCGCCGCCGGCGGCGGTCTCGCTGGAGGTCGTGGTGGCGGACTATTTCGCGGTCCCTGCCGCGATCCGCCAGTTTCACGGACAGTGGCTGTATCTGAGCCTGGAGGATCAATCGCGGCTGCCCGGTTCGCAACCCCGCGCGGGGCAGAACAATCAATTGGGCGGCAACGTGGTGATCGGCGACCGGGTGTGGGACGTGCAGAGCAAGTTTCGCGTCCGCCTCGGACCGCTCGACTATGTCTCCTTCCGGCGTTTCGTTCCCAACGGGGAATCCCTGTCCACACTGGGCCAGCTGGTACGTACCTACGCCGGGCCGCAGTGGGATTTCGATGTCCAGCTCGTGTTGTTTGCCGCAGACGTCCCGTGGTGCCGTTTGGGAGGCGACGAACAGGATCCGTCGCGGCTGGGCTGGAACACCTGGATTCGCAACCGACCGCTGAAAAGGGATGCCGCCGACGCGGTGTTTGTTCCCAAGGAACCCTGACTCCTCTCTTCTCGCACGAAAGGCCGATCATGGTATCCGTCAATCTGAAATCGTTGGTCGCCAAGTTGAACGAGACCTGCCGCCGGTCCCTGGAGAGCGCGGCGGGCTTGTGTCTGTCGCGGACGAACTACAATGTGGAAATCGAGCACTGGCTGCTCAAGCTGCTGGAGACTCCCAACACGGACCTGGCCGCGCTGCTGCGGCATTTCGAGATCGACGCCTCGCGCGTGATGCGGGCCATGACGGCGGCCATCGACCGGTTGAAGACGGGCAATGCCCGGCCGCCGGGCTTGTCGCCCCAGGTGGTGGACTTGATCCGCGAGGCCTGGGTGATCGCCTCGGTCGAGTTCGGCGCGCCGCAGGTTCGCTCCGGGCACGTGCTGTGCGCCTTGTTGAAGGACGAAATGCTGGGCCGTGTCGCCCGCGAGGCTTCGGGGGAACTGCAGAGGATTTCGGCCGACGCATTAACCAGGGACCTTCCCGCCGTCGTCGCCAAGACGGACGAAAGCGGCCAGGCGGCGGCCGCCGAGGCGGTGGCGGGGACGGCAACTCCGGCGCCGGGCCGGCCCTCGGGTCCTACCAAGACCCCCGCGTTAGACCAGTACACGATCGACTTGACGGCCCGCGCCCGCCGAGCGGACATCGATCCCGTGCTGGGACGCGATCCGGAAATCCGACAGATCATCGACATCCTGACGCGTCGCCGGCAGAACAATCCGATCCTGACCGGCGAAGCCGGGGTGGGCAAGACGGCCGTGGTCGAAGGCTTTGCCCTGCGGATCGCGGCCGGCGATGTGCCCCCGGCGCTGGAAAACGTGGCGGTGCGGACCTTGGACCTGGGCTTGCTGCAGGCGGGCGCCGGCATCAAGGGCGAGTTCGAGAACCGGCTCAAGTCGGTGATGGACGAGGTGAAGTCATCGCCCACGCCGATCATCCTGTTCATCGACGAGGCCCATACGATGATCGGCGCCGGCGGTCAGGCCGGCGGAAGCGATGCGGCCAATCTGCTCAAGCCGGCCTTGGCCCGCGGCGAATTGCGGACGATCGCCGCCACGACCTGGGCCGAATACAAGAAGTACTTCGAAAAAGATGCCGCGCTGGCTCGGCGATTTCAGGTCGTCAAGGTCGAGGAGCCGGACGAAGCCAGCGGCGTCGAAATGATACGCGGGTTGGTCGCCACGTTGGAGCTGCACCACCATGTGCGGATCCTGAACGAGGCGGTCCTCGACGCCGTGCGGCTCTCCAAGCGTTACATCTCCGGGCGGCAATTGCCCGACAAAGCCGTGAGCGTGCTGGACACGGCGTGCGCCCGGATCGGGATCAGCCAGACCGCGACTCCGCCGCCCATCGAGGACGCTCGTCGCCGAATCGACCAGTTTGAGGTCGCCATGCAAATCCTGCGGCGCGAGGCGGCGGCCGGGGCGGACCACCAGGCGGAATTGGCCGAGCTGCAGCGCCAAGGAGAGACCGTCCGCCAGGACCTGGCAACACTCGAAGCGCGGTGGCAGCGCGAGCGGGAACTTGTGGAACGGATCAAATGCCTGCGAGACCGCTTGGAGGCTGGTTCAGAGCCGACGCCGGAGCCGGCACCGCCAGCGGCACCGGAGACCAAGGGAAAGCAGGCCGAGCCGGCTGTGGAGAAACCCGCAGCCGAACCGCTGGCCGAGGACGAGCGGGTCCGGCTGCGTCAGGAGCTGCAAGGCGTGGAGGCCGAGTTGAAACAGACTCAAGGCCAATCGCCGCTGGTGCATTTCTGCGTCAACTCGCAGGCGATTGCCGAAACGGTGTCCGCCTGGACCGGCATCCCGCTAGGCCGAATGGTGGCCGACGAACTGAAAACGGTGCTGCACCTCAAGACGCTGATGGAACAGTCCCTGATCGGACAATCCCATGCTCTGGAAATCATTGCCCAGAGCATCCGCACGTCGCGGGCGAATTTGGCCGATCCTGGCCGGCCCGTCGGCGTGTTTTTGTTGGCCGGCACCAGCGGCGTCGGCAAGACGGAGACCGCCGTCACCCTGGCGAATCTGCTGTACGGCGGCGAGCAGAATATGACGGTCATCAACATGTCCGAGTTCAAGGAGGAGCACAAAGTCTCGCTGCTGATGGGATCGCCGCCGGGCTACGTCGGCTACGGCGAAGGCGGCGTGCTGACCGAAGCGGTCCGCCGCAAGCCCTACAGCGTGTTGCTGCTGGACGAGATGGAAAAGGCACATCCCGGTGTGCAGGACATCTTCTATCAAGTCTTCGACAAGGGCACGATGAAAGACGGCGAAGGCCGGGATATTGACTTCAAGAACACCGTCATCCTGATGACCACCAACGAAGGCAGCGACTTGATCAAGAGCTTGTGCAGCGATCCGGACACCCGTCCCGATCCGGACGGCTTTCGCGAGACGCTGTTTCCCGAATTGCTGAAGCGGTTCAAACCGGCGTTTCTCGGACGTTTGGCGGTCGTGCCCTATTATCCGCTGAGCGACGAGGTGTTGAAGAAGATCATCGAACTCAAACTGCAGAAGATCGCCCGCCGCGTCCGCGAGAATCACCGGGCCGAATTTCGCTATGGGCCGGAGCTCGTCGAGCACATCGCCCAGCGTTGCACGGAGGTCGACACGGGCGCCCGCAACGTGGATCACATCCTGACCCGTACGCTGTTGCCGGAAATGTCCGCCGAATTCCTGGCCCGGATGGCCGAGGACCAGCCGATCGGCGGCGTGCAGGTGTCCGTCACCGCAGACGGGGCGTTTCAATATGATTTCTCGTGAGCCCGAGAACCAGTTCTCCACCGCCGCGACAATAAAAAAGTAGCAACATTTTGTGTTTCTCCGCGACAACAGTTGCAGGGGCTACGGAAAGCGATTCTTTTCGGAGGACCAATCCATGACTTGCAGAGACGATCTCGGCAATAGTTGTCACCACCGGATTCGACTGCACTTCAAGTCGATCGGTATGCCACGGGTTTCGGAGTTCGATGCGCTGCGAAACGCCCAGCTGGTGTACGGCCAGTACGGCATTGCGATCGTGTTCGCCAGCGGCGAAAGCCTGTTGCTGTCAAGCGGCGAAAGCTTGACATTGACGAACGTGGATGCGGGAACCTGCCGCATGTCTGGTCCGACCAGCAGCGAGCAGGACCTTCTGTTCAGCTTGGGCAACCTGGACCATGTGGGGACACGGGACATTCTTGTCTATTATGTCGATCGGCTGACGATGGCCAACGGTGATTCGCTGGCCGGATGCGCCACGCATCCATCGGGCAGACCGGCCTGTGTGGTGGCGGCTGTCGGCTCGCGCTGGACGCTCGGCCACGAGGTCGGCCACGTGCTTGGCCTGACCCACGAGGCGCACGATCAGGCCAATTTGATGTTCGTCCCGACGGCCTCCATCAGCGCCAATCCGCCAGGGCTCAATGCGGATCAGCTGACCAGGGTGCGAGCGAGTTCGTTGGCGGTTCCCTGCTGAGGCGGGTTTCGACGCGCGACCAGATCGCCGATGTCGGACATAGCTGCCGAACATCGGTGATCCAAGAAATTGAGCAACTTTTCTCTCCAAGCGGCGATAACAGCATGGTCAGCCGCTTACGACAGTTCGTCACATCAGAATTCTTTTGACAGGAGGAACGTAGCATGGCCGGGTACCTGAAGATCGGTGATATCAAGGGCGAGTCGACGGACGATGGGCACAAGGACTGGATCAACCTGTTGTCGGTGAGCCAAGCGATTACGCGTCCCATGGGCTCTGGAGCCTCGGGGTCCACGCGGCACCGGGCCACCGCGACCTTCGGCGATATTGTCTGCGTCAAGGAGGTTGACGCCTCGACGCCGAAACTCGCGGAAGCCATTGCCGACGGCAAGCATTTTCCTAAAGTGGAGATCCATCTTTGCACGTCCTCCGAAGGCGGCAAGCGGATTCCCTACTTGACCTGGGAATTGAAGAATGCCCGCGTGACCAGCTACAGTATCAGCGGTGCGACGGATGGTGGGGCGGTGCCCACGGAGCAGCTCTCGTTGAACTACGAGGAGATCAAGCAGACCTACGACAAGTTGGACAAGGAGAACAAGTCGAAGGGCAAGGTCGAGTATCAGTGGAAGGTCGAAGAGGGCACGAAGTAACCGCCTCGACGCCGCTGCGGGCCATCGGTTGGGGCAGGTGGGGGAGTTGCCGCCCTCGCCGTTAGGCAGAAACTTGCGAGGGCTGCCGTCGGCAGTCCCCAACCGTTCATCGGGCCAACGTGCGAGGGGTCGGCGAAGCCAACTGTGGCGGCGGCACACCTCGGCCTGTTGGCCGCGTGGGTGGGCGACCGGTGCCGGTCCCCCAACAGGCTCACGCTCGGCAGCGGCGGGCTGCAGGGAAACGGTGGTCAGCCGGTTACGGGGCAATCACCAAAGCCATCATGATTCCGGACGAGAACGGAACGCGGGTTCGTACCGTTGTGGGGAGAAATCTGTCCCATGCCCCCAAAACAAAGTCCACGCACCCTGGGGTTGAAAACGCCGCTGGGGGAAGATGTCTTACTGCTGACCGCCTTCCGCGGCGAGGAAGGCATGTCGCGTCTGTTTCGCTTCGAACTGCAGATGTTATCCGATAACAACGCCATCCAGGCTGCCGACCTGGTGGGGAAGAATGTCACCTGGAGCGTCAAGCAGAACGACGGTTCGCCTCGCCACTTCAACGGTTTCGTCAGCCGTTTCTTTGCGGGCGATGAAGACAAGAAGGGCCGTCGCGCCTACCGCGCCGAGGTCGTGCCGTGGCTATGGTTCCTGACCCGTACCGCCGACTGCCGCATCTTTCAAGACAAGACCGTGGTGGAGATTATCGAGCAGATCTTTGCCGATCTGGGGTTCAGCGACTTTGAGAAAGCGCAAGTCAAGGGCTCGCATCCCCAGCGCACCTACTGTGTCCAGTACCGCGAAACCGACTTTAACTTTGTGTCCCGGCTGATGGAAGAGGAAGGGATCTTCTACTTCTTCAAGCACCAGGACGGAAAGCACCTGCTGGTGTTGGGCGATCAGAAGGGGGCCTACGCCGATTGCACGGAGAAGGAAGTGGATTACCCCCAGGACTTCGGCAGCCAAGCGGTCGAAGACTTCCTTGTCGCCTGGGAGCACCAATACGAGTTCACCACGGGCAAGTGGGCGCAGACCGATTACAATTTCGAGGATCATCCCGCCCGCAGCGAAAAGACTCCCAGCAAACTGCTGATGACCGAACAGCAAACGCAGGTCTCGCTGCCGGGGATTACCAAGTACGAGGTCTACGATTTCCCGGGCGAGTATGCCAAGAAGAACGACGGCGACAGTTTGAGCAAG
>Ga0351847_1007_pt1 | contig 101874 bp, 74 predicted proteins | sample TotcelHFGM3001M5_FD_206800 | JGI IMG/M metagenome (GOLD analysis project Ga0351847, IMG submission 206800) | Enriched cells from coal bed in the Powder River Basin, Montana, United States - Total cells FGM rep1 HSBNCT.FGM.300.1.M5 ... | reverse complement strand
ACCTTCATTGCCCGTTCCCCTTGCACGACAGTCTAACAGAAAAACCTCTATTCTCCCGTTGTGTTTTTTAGGCCGACTCCCACGGGCGTAAGGGCTGAAATGCACCCGCTTGACTCGATGGGTGGAAGGCCGTATACTCTTTACATATGGCGCGCACGATTTGCACACTACTCCTGATTGCCACCCTTCTGGCCTGCCCTTTCCGGTGTTTGGGCATTGGAGGATCGGTGCTCGCGTGGATTGAGCAGCCGGTCTCCTATTCGTGCTGCCCTAGCCGTTGTGACGCCCCGTCCCAGCTGCCGCTCGAATCCGGGCCGGCGGAGAGGGAGCAGACGCCATCGGCTCCTGTCCAGGGCTGCCACTGCAACGGTTGTGTGTGCGAAGGGGCGGTGCGGATGGACGACGATTCCGCCTCTGACGTGATTGTCGCCGGTCTGTGGCTCGCGAACCTCTTGCCGCAATCTGCCACGGTTGTTTCCGGGGGCCCTGCGGCGCGACCCGATGATGGTCCACCGCTTCTCGCGCCGGCCGCTGGACGATCCCTCCGGCTCGTCATCCAGTCCCTGCAAATCTAATCGCTCGGCGACTCGGCGCGCCCTTGATGCTGCGCGCCGCTCGCGTCTGGTTCGAGCAATCCTCTGGTTCCCTGTGGGGATCCCGTGTCTCTGTCGAGCCGTATGCGTGTCGTTTGGTTTCCAATGTGCCGTGACAAGAAGGGGAGCGTTCCCAAGAGCCCCCGACAGGAATAGCCATGTTCCGTTTGCGACTCTTGCCGTGGGAATACGGGGTCCGCAACCTGTTGCGGCGGCCGTCTCGCAGCGCGCTGACGCTGGGCGCGCTCGCGGTGGTCATCCTGCTGGTCTTCGTGGTGGTCGGGTTCATTCGAGGCTTGGAGAAGTCGCTGGCGGTCAGCGGCGATCCTGATGTGGTGCTGGTTTATTCGCTCGGGGCGGATATGAACATCGAGAATTCGGCAGTCGCCGCCCGGACGCCGGGGCTGCTGACGGCCAGCGTGAAAGGCGTGCAGCAGCGTTTCGGCCTGCCCCATGTGTCTCCCGAACTCTACTTGGGAACGCGAGTCGCCGCGGGCAAGCAGCAAGGCGCATTGGGACTGGTGCGCGGCGTCACGACGACGGCGGCGCTGGTGCGCCGACAGGTGAGGATCGTGGAGGGAAAGTGGCCGGGTCCGGACGAGATTTTGGCGGGCCGGTTGGCCGCGGCCAAGCTGGGCGTCGATCCGCCGCAGTTGGCAATCGGGCAGCAAGTCCAGTTCGAGGGTCGGACATGGCGCGTCAGCGGGCAGTTCACGGCAGGCGGTTCGGCCTTCGAGTCGGAACTCTGGTGCCGACTGCCCGATTTGCAGCAGGCGCTCAAGCGGCAGGATTTGAGCGTTGTCGCGTTGCTGTTCCAACCCGGTGCGAACCCGGCCGAGGTAGAGTTGTTCTGCAAACAGCGTGTCGATCTGGAACTGCAAGCGGTCGGCGAGACGGACTACTACGCCTCGTTGCAGAAGCACTACAAGCCGGTGCGAATGCTGGCCTGGCTGGTGGTCTTTCTGGTCGCCGCGGCAGGCGTGTTCGCGGGGCTGAACATGATGTACGGGGCGGTGGCCGGGCGGATTCGGGAGATCGCGACGTTGCAGGCGGTCGGGTATCGGCGGCGTGCGATTCTGGTCAGCCTCGTTCAAGAAGGGGCACTGCTCGCGGCAGCGGCCTCGTTGCTGGCCGGACTGGTCGCCTTGCTGTGGCTCAATGGCATGGCCGTGCGGGTGACGATGGGCGCCTTTGCGATTCGCGTCGACAGTGTGGCCCTGCTGATAGGCTGCGGAACCGGACTGCTCTTGGGAATCGTGGGAGCCATCCCACCGGCGATCAAGGCGCTCCGCCTGCCGGTCGCCGAAAGTCTAAAGGCGGTGTGAGTTGCAATTGGACGAGTCGTTTCATTCCTCGCAGGATTGGGAGAAAAACAGATGCTGAAAAGTGCAAAGATTGTAGGCCTGCTGGTCGTGGCCGCTTCCTTGGCGGTCGGGTGCTCCGAATCGAAGAATCCAGCCGCGCAGACCGGTGCGGCCCCTACGCCGGATGCCGCCTTTCTGCTGGCTGACAAGCCGGCGGATGTCCGCGGCGTGGCACAGGCCCGCAACGATCGTCAAAACGATGAGCAAGTCGCCGTCGAAGGCCGGATCGGCGGCTCGAAGAAGCCGTTCGTCGAGGGGTTCGCGGCGTTCACGCTGATCGACGCAAAGCTCCAGTGGTGTGCCGACGACGAGGGCTGTCCGACGCCGTGGGATTACTGCTGCTCGGACAAGACCGGCCAGTTGGCGTTGGTCAAGATCGTCGGGCCGGATGGTCAGCCCGTCTCGAAGGACGCTCGGGAATTGCTCGGCGTGAACGAACTCTCGAAGATCGTGGTCCGCGGCAAGGCGGAGCGGGACGACCAAGGGAATCTGACCGTGTTGGCCGACAAGGTGCATGTGGTGAAGGACTGAGGGTTGCTACTTGGAGTCTCGAACCATGACCGAACTCGATCTCCGCCCATTGGCTGTCGACCGAAGCACGGCGAATCGTCCGCAGCGTGCCCGCCGCCGACCGGTGGTTTCGCGGTACGTTCTGCCCGGCGTCGTGATTTTCGGGTTTCTAGCGATGCTCGCTTGGGCGGCGCGCGACCGCTTCCTGCCGTCGAAGACGGTGACGGTAGTCCCGGTGATCGTCACGCGCGCTGAAATTCAATCGGCCGGAACGCCGTTGTTTCAGGCAGCGGGCTGGATCGAGCCGCGCCCGACGCCCGTGCTGGTCTCGGCGCTGGCGGAAGGAGTCGTGCAAGAACTGCTGGTGGTTGAGGGGCAAGGGATCGAAGCCGGCCAGCCGGTGGCGCGGCTGATCGACGCGGATGCGAAGTTGGCGGCAGAGCAGGCTCAGGCTGATCTCACCTTGCGCGCAGCCGAGTTGGCGCGCGCCAAGGCGGAATTTCGTGCCGCGCGTCTCCGGCTGGAGAATCCGGTGCATCTTCAGGCGGTGCTGGCGGAGGCACAATCGCTGCTCGCCAAGACGGAGACCGAATCCGCTCGCATTCCGTTCCTGATCCAATCCGCCAACGCGCGGACGGAGTATGCTCGCCTGAACCTGGCCGGGAAGCAGGAGGCGGGCGCGGCGCTCGCCGGACGGGTCATTCAGCAAGCACAGAGCGAGTACGACAGCGCCTTGGCCGAACTGAAGGAACTCGAAGGCCGCACGCCCCGACTAGAGCGTGAAGCGGACGCCCTGCGGCAAAGACGAGATGCCTTGGCCCGACAGCTTGAATTACTGATCGACGAGACGCGACAGGTCGCTGGCACCGAGGCGCAGGTCGCGATTGCGGAGGCGCGCAAGCGTCAGGCGGAACTGGCGGTCGAGGCCGCACAGCTTCGTGTGGAAAGGATGGTCGTCAAATCGCCAACCGCCGGGCGCGTCTTGTCCCTCGTAGCTCGACCCGGCTCGCGCGTGATGGGGATCGAACCGGGTGGCGAACAGAACGCCAACACGATTGTCACGCTCTACGATCCGCAGATGCTTCAGGTGCGGGCGGATGTGCGACTCGAAGACGTGCCCCTGGTCCAGCCGGGTCAGCCGGTCCGGATCGAAACGGCGTCGGCCAAGGGGCCGATTCAGGGGCAGGTTTTGCACGCCACCTCGCAGGCGGACGTGCAGAAAAACACGTTGGAAGTCAAGGTCGCGATTGCGTCGCCGCCGGCGACGATCCGGCCCGACATGCTGGTCACGGCCACTTTTCTGGCCCCCGAACAACAGCCGGGCTCCGAATCCGATCGTTCCGAGCAGCAGGAGCGGTTGCTGGCGCCCCGGCAACTGGTCGAGTCGGCGGGCGACGGCCATGCCATTTGGGTCGCTGATCCGAGCGGCGTGGCTCGCCGCCAGAACGTGCGGCTGGGAAACGCGGGAACCGACGTCCTAGTGGAAGTAGTCGAAGGGCTGACGCCGACCGACCGGCTGATCTCCGGGGGGCGCGAGCGACTGGGCGACGGCGACCGCGTGACGATCGCCGGCGAGGACGGCAGCATCGGCATGGCGGCATCCGCCCGCAGAACGTAAGTGACCGCGCAGGAATAAGGCATGCAATTTCAAAGTAGTAGGCACACTCCGTGTGCCGTAGACCGCGGACGGCACACGGAGTGTGCCTTCAAATGGTTCAAGTTGTTATTTCGTGGTGACGAGACACCCGCCAACCCGATCGAGAGGCAAGCATGGCACTCGTTGAAATCCGCAGTCTGACGAAACGCTTTCGCAAAGGCGACGAGACGATCACTCCCTTGGACGACGTGGACTTGGACATCGAGCCGGGCGAGTTTGTCGTCCTGATGGGGCCGAGCGGCACTGGCAAGAGTACGCTGCTCAATCTGCTCGCCGGGATCGACCGCGCCAACGAGGGGACGATCAACGTCGCCGACACCGAAATCACGCGTCTGTCGCGCAGTCAACTGGCCGACTGGCGGGCGGCAAATCTGGGCTACATTTTCCAGACGCACAACCTGATCCCGGTGCTCACCACCTACGAGAACGTCGAACTGCCCCTACTGCTGTTGCCCCTGTCCGGTTCCGAGCGCCGCAAACGGGTCGAGTTGGCGCTGGAGGCCGTCGGGCTCCTGGACCGGAGAGACCACTATCCCCGGCAACTCTCCGGCGGTCAGGAGCAGCGGGTCGGCATCGCCCGCGCCATCGTCGCCAGTCCCACCGTCATCGTGGCTGACGAGCCGACCGGCAGTCTCGACGCGACGACCAGCGAGCAGATTCAAGTGCTGCTGGGGCGGCTCAACCGGGAACTCGGCATGACCATGTTGATGGTCACACACGACCAACAGGTGGCGTCCATCGGCACCCGTCAATTGCGTCTGGATCGTGGCCGGATCGTCGAGGTCAGCTTGATGAGTAACGGTCATCGAAAGCACCCTCTCTCCACGGCAGGCTAGCGAAAGGTTCGTCATGTTCCGCTTCACCCCCTATGTCATCAAGAGCCTCTGGCGGCACCGTGCGCGCACGCTGCTGACCGTCAGCGGCGCGGCGGTGGCGCTATTCGTGCTTTGCTTCGTGGGGTCGGTTCAGGAAGGGCTGGAACGGCTGACGGAGGACGAGCACGCCCAGCGGACGCTGATTGTCTTTCAGGAGAACCGCTTCTGCCCGACCAGCAGCCGACTTCCGCAGGACTACGCCGACCGCATCCGCAAGATGCCCGGCGTCAAGGACGTGATGCCGGTGCTGGTCTGGACGAACAGTTGCCGATCCATCCTGGATGCGGTCGTGTTCAACGGCGCTCCGGCCCAGAAACTTCGATCCGCCCGCGATCTGCGGTTGAGTTCGGGAAACTGGGGCGAGTTCACCTCGCGTCACGACGCGGCGTTGGTGGGCCGCAACGTGGCCCAGCGGCGGAAGCTCACCGTGGGAGATCAGTTCTCGATCGGCGAGATTTCCGTCAAGGTGGCCGGAGTCTTCGGGTCGTCCATCGCCGCTGAAGACAACCTGATCTACACGAATTTGGAGTTCCTCCAGTACACGCGAGGGTTGAATGCCGCGGGATTGGTGACGCAGCACGAGGTCCATTTGACGGACGATGCCGAGCCGGACGCGCTAGCCCGCGCCATCGACGAAGCCCTCCGGGCCGGGCCGGTGGCGACCACGACTCGCCGCAAGGGGGCGTTCCAAACAAGCACGCTCTCCGATCTGGTCGATCTGATTGGCTTTGCGCACTGGCTCGGCTATGCCTGTGTCGCGCTGGTCCTGTCATTGGTCGCCACGACCACGGTGATGTCGGTGCAGGATCGCGTCCGCGAACACGCCGTCTTGCAGACGCTGGGCCTGCGTCCTGCACGGGTCTTCCGGCTTGTGATCGCCGAAAGCCTGCTGATGTGCGCCATCGGCGGCGGGTTCGGGACGGCAGCGGCCTTGGCTGTTCTCGCGTCCAGCGGCGTCGCGGTCGGGGCCGAAGGGGTGACGATTGCCTTCCGTTCTTCTTGGCAACTTGGTGCCCTGGGCATCGCGGTTTCGCTCGTCGTCGGTGTACTTGCGGGTCTTGTTCCGGCGTTTCAAGCCGCCCGGACGCAGATCGTCAGCGCGCTCCGGGACGCTTGAATAGATTCCGTTTGCTGTGCTTTCATCACGACCCTAGTCGAGACTGCCTGATGGCAGCGGCTGCGACAGTCGTCGCCGCGGATCAGCCGCGACTTCGGCACCCTGCCAATTTCCATTTCCCACGCGGCTCTGCTGGACAAAGGGAACCACCACACCGCAGCTGACAAGGTACTGAACCGCCTGGTCGACGGTCATGTTCAAGTCCAGCGCGTCGCGCTGGCGGACCATGACGGTAAATCCCGTTCCCGGGATGGGCGACGTGGGGACCAAGACGCTCAGCATCGGCTCGTTGGTCGCCGAGCGGACATCAAGCATGCCTTCGCCGGTCACGAAAGCGATCGCCCAAAGCCCCTGACGCGGGTACTCGATGGCGACCACGCGATTGAATCCGATTTGTTGCTCGCTGAAGAAGAAATCCGTCACCTGTTTGACCGACGAGTACACGTTGCGAATCACCGGCAAGCGATTGATCACGCCCTCGAACCATTTCCAGATCCAGTGTCCGACACCGGCGCGGAAGAACTTGCCGAGCACGTACAGGACCAGCACGAACGCTGCCAAGAAGAGCGGAATGACCGTGCTGCGCCGCAGCCAGGTGAGGCTGACATAGCGTTCATAATAGCCCAAGGCCGCTTGCGGCAGGACGGGACCGGGATTGGCCTTGACGCTGTCGTAGACGTAGGCGGGGATCCATTCGCCGGAGTTCAACGTCCGATAAGCGTTGACCTCGGCGGCAACAGGTTTTTCCGTACGGACGTCCCAGATGCCGGCTACGATCACACTTCGCGCCATCTCTTCCACGGGGATCAAAACATAGGCCGAAATCAAGTTCCACGCCCAGAGAAAGAAGACGATCGTCAACAGGGGCGGCAACACGACTCCCAGGCCATGCAAGACGGCGCGGCGAAACGGCCGTCCAGCGGGTGTCGGTTTGTCGGTTTGTACGGTTTCTTGAAAGTCGGTCATATCTTATGTGCCACTTGGAGGCGTATCCCGCGCGCCACGATTCCCATCGCAGGCCGGGCGGAGGCCGGCATCATGAGAGAGCCAACTACAGACTGGACGACAAGGAGACGGCAAGTGCCCAGATCGCGGCGCAGCCTCGTGCAAAAAGACTCGTCGGTTCCGGCTCTGCGTTCTCCCGTGCCGCTCGAAAGACTCTGGGGCCTGTCCGGGGTCTCTGCGGGCCGATCCGGCAAATTGATCGAAAAGTGCGTATCCTGGCGCGTAACACAACCGCTGGTTCGCGTTTGGGAACCGACGTCATCCTGCAACCCGCCGGACAACAGACCGCACAAGAGAATCTGGCCCATGAGCACGCACATCGTGGCGAAATGTTAACCTTGGCCCGCAACTCCGTCAAGGGACTCGACTGGGCGGTGATGTCAGGCGGTGATGTCGGGCGGTGTTGTCGAGGGCCTGCTTGCAAATGATTTGAGCAGTGCGCATCGGCTCTTGACGTCCGCCTGGCTGGACCGTAGGCTTAGCATTGTTGTTTGTTTCCAGGAAATCATCCGATGTGCCGACAACCGGCCGTGAAAAACCGGCCAGCCTTCCTTGCGGGAACCGTGCTGCGAATCAGCGTCACCGCTTGTATCTTCCTCGCCAGTTCCCACTTCGGTGCAACCGTTGGGGCACGCGGAGACGAGCAGGTCGTATCTCCGCTTGGGCAATTCGAACCGTGGCGATCCGACGTCTGCCGGGAGAATCCGTTCCCCGGGACGTTCACCATTCCCAGCTTACGTGTTCCTGCGGACGAGACGTGCGTGTTCGTACGCAATGCCTCCGTTCCGCCCGGCGCCGCCCGCGCGACCAGCTCGCCGCTGCTGTCAAATTGCCGCTCGACGCCTCTGACCGAGGGGTTGAGCGAGGTTCGTCCGACGCCGATCCGCGTCGAGGTGCGGCGTTGGGGGATCGCGGTTTTTGCCAGCGGTAGCAAGGCTTCGCAGTGCGGCCGACCGCCGAACCGGCGGTCCGCTTGCCGTACGCCGCGGCTGGCCTTGCCGTCTCGCTCGCTGCAGGAACTTTTCTGCCTGTGGGTCATTTGAGCGGCTGACTCGTCTCAAAACGACGCACACCACGGACTTTCTGTGTCAGCGTCCGTGCTGCGTCTGCACAAACCACGGACCGAACGCCCCGTTTTCATGCCGTCACGCTCCGTGGCGCTGAATCGATGCGCATCCTGTACTTCAGGCTTTCCCGCCTGACGCACTTGCTGGTCGCACCCGCGTCGAGTTACGCCCGTTTGCTGTCCCCAGTCTTTACGACCCCCGTCGAGAATGCCTGATGGCATCAACTGCGGCAGCGGACTCTTGTTCACCCAGAAATAAGGAGCTTACCAAAGCCAATGTCCAAGCGACCCGACGACGACCTGTTTGCCGCCACGACGATGTCGTTTGGCGATCACTTGGAGGAATTGCGCGTCTGCCTGTTCAAGGCGGTGATTGGCTTGGTGCTCGGGTTTCTGATCGGCTTGGCGTTTGCCAACTGGGTCGTCGCGTACATCCAAACGCCGCTGAAAAGCGCCTTGGAGCAGCATTATATGACCAAGGCGATCGGCGACATGCAACGCGAGTACGGGCGGGAGCTGCCGCCGGAAATCCATCGTTTCGTCGAGGAGAATCAGCTGGTTTTCGAGCGGGTGTACGTCGAAGCCGCCGAGTGGCATCGCGTCGGCGAATTGGCCGTCTCGCCGGGTGCAAAGAGAACGCGGCCCAAGGAAATCGCCGAGAACCCGGATGCCGTTGCTGCCGAGGCCGACACACGACCGGCCGCCAAAGAACAGGCGGCAGGTGATGTGCCATCCGAGCCGGCGATCATTCTGGGCCGAGATATCCCCGTGCCGCGGGCACCACTGGTCGCGACGCGGGTTTGGCGGCCGATTCAGACGGTCGTCAAGGCCCTCAATGCGCAAGAAGCGTTCATGATCTGGATGAAGGCGGGCTTTGTCGTGGGGATGATCATCTCCAGCCCGTACGTCTTCCTGCAGATTTGGAACTTTGTGGCCGCCGGCCTGTACCATCACGAGAAAAAGTACGTCCACATCTACCTGCCGTTCAGCCTGGTGCTGTTTCTGGCGGGGGCGGCGACCGCGTTTTTCTTCGTCTTCGAGTATGTGCTGCAGTTCTTGTTCGGTTTCAATGCCGCGATGCAGATCGATCCGGATCCTCGGATCAGCGAATGGTTGGGCTTCGTGCTGGTGATGCCGCTGGGGTTCGGCGCCGCGTTCCAGTTGCCGCTGGTGATGCTGTTCCTGCACCGCATCGGCATCGTGTCGCTGGAGGCTTACTTGAGCAAATGGCGAATCGCGATCATGATCATTTTCATCGCGTCGATGTTCCTCACCCCGGCCGATCCGGTCTCGATGCTCCTGATGGCGATCCCGCTGACAGGGCTTTACTTCTTGGGCATTGCGTTATGCAAATGGATGCCTCGGAACAAGAGTCCGTTTTCCGAGGGCTACGAGCCGTGAGGGAGAAGGGAGGAAGAATGAAAGAGGAAATGCAGGCCGCTGACTGTGTGGCATTTGGGAAACACAATGGCCCTTGATTCTTGTCCCGCGGAATCGCACAACTGCTGGTCCTGGGGTTATTTGGGAAATCATCTGATGTACCAACAACCGGCCGCGAACAATCGGCACGCCTTGCTTGCGGGGGCCGTGCTGCGAATCTGCGTTGCCGCGAGCCTTTTTCTTGCCAGTCCCAGCTTCGGCGCGGCCGCGAAAAGTTGCCACGACGCGCTGGCCGTGTCGCGGCTCGGTTCCTGCGAACTGTGTCGATCCGCTGCCGACGGTCGGCCGATTTCCTTTCCTGGGATGCTCATCAACCACAGCCGTCCGTCGCCCGCGAACCAAACGCTCGACCTCCGCCGGTCCTCGGTCCCGCCGCTCACGAATTGCGCCACCGACTTGCCGATCCTCTCCAACGGCCACTCCATGCCCCAGACCGAAGGCTTGAATGAAGAGCATCCGCCCCAGGTACGCGTCGAGCCGAGGCGTTGGGGAATGGTGATGCTTGCCAGCGGTGGCAAGGCTTCGCGGTGCGGCGGACCGCCAAACCGACGGTCTGCCTGCCGTGCGCCAAGGCTGGCCTTGCCGCCTCTTTCTTTTCAAGAACACTACTGCACGTGGGTCATTTGAGCGGCTGACTCGTGTCTAAGCGGTGCCCCCACGGTGCATTTGTGTGCCCGGGACGACACCGTATCGATCGAAGCAGGAGCTGTGCTCACGCTTTTCTTGCCGCCGCGCCCCGCGGCGGGGAACTGGCTTCGCATCTTGTACATCCGGCGTTCCCGCCTAACCAGTTAGGCGGGAAAACCTGACGTACCTGCTGGTCGCGGTCGTGCCGCGATTCGCCCCCTTGTGCTCAAAAAACCTAACCCCCGCAGAAAGAGAACACCGATGTTACGCCAAGCAAATCCCCGTGCGACCCGCGAGTTGTCGCCCCAACCCGAACAACGTGCAAGCCAGGGTCCGCGACCGCCGGAAGTCAGCGAACTGCTGACCAAGGTCGCTGCCGCACTCGACGCCGAGCATCCCCGCAAGGCGCTCGATCTTCTTCAGCGTTGGAAAGTCAAGTCACCGTGGGTCACCAACGCTATGGCCGTGTGCCTGATGCGTTTGGGCGACGCGCCTCGGGCGGTCGAAATGCTCAAAGGACTCGTGGTCACTTCCGGAGTCTGTTTTCGCAGCGACGTGCCCGCCGTATTCCTCACCAACTTTGCGACCGCACTGCTCATGATGGACAATGTCAGCGGTTGCGAAAGCGCCTTGGTGGCGATTTCCGACCAGCAAGATCCCGGCGTCCAGCGGCTCCGAAAGGCGATTCACCAATGGTGGGTGGGACTCCCGTTTTGGCAAAAGCTGCGCTGGTATTGGGGAGACACGCTCGGCCAAAGCGTGAAACTCGACTTCCCTCCCGGCGAGATCTGACATCGGCTGGCTGTTCGTTCGAGATGCCCAGCGATCCCCAGCGCTGTTTCGTGGGGATCGCTACTCCCGATTCGATCATGTTGCCGGTCTTGTTGGCCGGTCCTTGGGGCAAACTCAACTAGGTCGGACTCTGGGCAACATGCCGGCGCCGCCGGCGGACCGCGTCCAGAACCGAACAGATCAACCCCGTGAGCGTGAGTGGGATGACGAGACAAAGCATGGTGTTCGCAAATGGTGTTAAACGGGGGCTCGCCGTGGCTTGAAGCACGAGGAACACAACATAGGCCACGTAGTAGGCCAAGAACAACATGCCTTCCGGACGGGAGATGCGTCCTCCGGTAAAAAACACCGGCAGGCAGGCCACGGCCGCCGCTGTCATGACGGGAATGTCAAACCGCAGGGCAGCCGGATCGACCGCCACGCCGTGGGAAGCCACGGCCGCAGAAGCCCCCAAGACGCCAAGCATGTTGAAGATGTTGCTGCCGACCACATTGCCGATCGCGATGTCTCGCTCGCCACGAATGCCAGCCACGAGCGACGTCGCCAACTCGGGCAGGGAGGTGCCTGCGGCGACGATGGTCAGTCCGATCAGCAACTCGCTTACGCCCAGCCAACGCGACAAATCCACAGCGCCCTGTACCAGCCAGCCTGCTCCCATGACCAACAACACCAGACCTGCCACGACGGAGGCTGCCGAGATCGCCAACTGACGCAAGCTTCGTGCTGGGGCCGGAGTTTCGTCCGATCCCGGCGCCGGTCTCTGCTTCTTGGCCAGGAAAGCGAGGAAGCCGGTATATCCCACGAGGCCCGCCATCAACGCCACACCTTCTGCTCTGCCAACGTCACCGTCGGCCGCCAGGAGCCAGACGAGCGCTGACACAACAATCATGACCGGGACATCGAGCCGAACGAGCTGACTGGAAGCGACCAGAGGGACTGTCAGCGCAGACACGCCGAGAATGAATAGGATATTGAAGATATTGCTCCCCACCACGTTGCCCAAGGCCAAGTGGCGAAGCGTAAGGATGTCGACCCTCGATACAAGAGTTCATTTTGACGGCCCTGTCAGACGGAAAGCCACTTGGCGACCGTGGAAAACGCCCTGCAAGGCGTCAGATTTGAAGGCGAATCCCGCGCGCCAAGATTCCCATCGGCGGCAGGACGGAGGGCGGCAACGCGATACATCCAACGGCAGGCTGGACCACGAGGAACCTCGACGTTTCCAGATCGCGGCGCAGCCTTTTGCCGGAAGATTCGTCGGCTCCGGCCCTGCGTTCTCCGGTGCCGCTCGATAGGTTCTGGGGAGTGTCCGGAGTATCCGCGGGCCAATCCGGCAGTCTGACCGTCAGATGCGGACCGAGGTGCATAGCAGCACCCCTGATCCGAGCTTGGGAACCTATATTGTCCTGCAGCCCGCCGGACAACAGACCGCACAACAGAAGCTGGCCCATGAGCACGTACATCGTGGGGAAATGTTAACCTTGGCCCGCAACTCCGTCAAGGGATTCGACTGGACGGATTCAACTGGACGGTTTGGGAAACACAATGGCTGTCGGGCGCAATGGCTGTCGGGCGCAATGGCCCTTGATTCTTATCCCGCGGAACCGTAAACTTATCGGTTCTCGGTCCTGGGATTATTCGGGAAACCATCCAATGTACCAACCGCCCGCGAGAAACCGGCCAGCCTTACTTGCGGGGACCGTGCTGCGAATCTGCGTGGCCGCGCACCTCTTTCTTGCCAGCTGCGGCTTCGGCACGGCTGCTGAAGGTTGCGACGACGCGCTGGCCATGTTGCGGCTCGGTTCATGCGGACCATGCCGATCCGCTGCCGACGGTCGGCCGATTTCCTTTCCTGGGATGCTGATCGACCACCGTCCTCCTGAGCCCGCGAACCAAACGCTCGGCCTCGGCCGACCCTCGGTCCCGCCGCGGATGACTCGCACGGCCGACTTGCCGAGCCTCTGCAACGGGCACTCCACGCCCCAGACCGAAGGCTTGACTGAAGAGCATCCGCCCCAGGTGCGCGTCGAGCCGAGGCGTTGGGGAATGGTGATTCTTGCCAGCGGTGGCAAGGCTTCCCGGTGCGGTGGACCGCCAAACCGACGGTCTGCCTGCCGTGCGCCGAGGCTGGCTTTGCCGCCTCTTTCTTTTCAAGAGCGCTACTGCACGTGGGTCATTTGAGCGACTGAACCGTCTTCCCGCGGTGCCCTCACGGAGCCCTTGTGTGGCGTGTGGCGATACCGCGTCCATCGAAGCACGAAGTGTCCTCACGAATTTCTTGCCGCTGCGATCCGCGGCGGCAGAATAGCGCCGCGTCTTGTACGTTCGGTATTCCCGCCTGACCGGTCACGTGGGAACGCCGGACGTACTGGCTGGTCGCGACGGTGCCGCGACTCGTCAGATTGTGTTCAACGAATCTACCCCTACAGAAAGAGAGTAAATATGTTACGCCAAGCAAATCCCAGTGCGACCCGCGAGCTGGCGCCCCAAACCGAACAACGTGCAAGCCAGGGTTCGCGGCCGCCGGAAGTCAGCGAACTGTTGACCAAGGTCGCTGCCGCACTCGACGCCGAGCATCCCCGCAAAGCGCTCGAGATGCTTCAGCGTTGGAAAGTCAAGTCACCGTGGGTCACCAACGCCATGGCCGTGTGCCTGATGCGTTTGGGCGATGCGCCCCGGGCGGTCGAAATGCTCAAAGGACTCGTGGTCACTTCCGGAGTCTGTTTCCGTAGCGACGTGCCCGCCGTATTCCTCACGAACTTTGCGACCGCACTGCTCATGATGGACAATGTCAGCGGTTGCGAAAGCGCGTTGGGGGCGATCCCCGACCAGCAGGCCCCCGGCATCCAGCGACTCCGAACCGCAATTCGCAAATGGAAGGCGGGGCTTTCCTTTTGGCAGAAGATGCGCTGGTATTGGGGAGACACGCTCGCCCACCCCGTCAAACTCGACTTCCCTCCCGGCGAGATCTGACGTCGGCGGGCCGTTGGTTCGAGATGCCTATCGATCCCCAGCATCGTTTCGTGGAGATTGCTGCTTGCGATTCGAGGGCCGATCGGAGAGATCCTCTGAGGTGTTCCTAATTCCCTGATACGGAATCGGCTGGTTTTAATGAAACGTGCATTCTTCGCCCGTTACGCGCTGCTGATCGTCTGCGTGGTGTGCTTCTTTGGGCCCTTCGCGCTGCGCGGGGCGCGGATGTCGATGCAGCGGATGACGAATCGCGTCAAGGATTGGTTGCCGTCCGATTTTGCGGAAACGGCCGAACTGGAGTGGTTTGGCCGGCATTTCATGGGCGAACAGTTCGTCATCGTGACGTGGCCCGGGTGTTCGGAAAACGATCCGCGGTATCAGAAACTTGTGGACCGCATCCGGCATCAGCTTGCTCCGCCCGAGTATCACGAAGACGGTTCGCCGGCCGAGACGTTGGCGCCGAAGCCGTTCGAGGAACTGACGGCGGACGAGCGACGATCGCTGGACCGTCAACGGGCCGGCGAGTTGGCCGATCAACTCGGTCTGACCCCTACCGGCGACGCCCACGAGAACTGGGGCGAGCGGGGCGAAAAATGGCTGCTCGGCGACCACGATCTGTGGTACTTCATCACGCCCGAAGGCCACCTGTACCGGTGGACGGGCCGCAGTAACATGCTGAATTGGTTGTATCGCACGTTCCGCCAGCGCGTGCTGGGTCAGACCCAAGCCCAAGGCGAAATGGTGGCCACGTTTGGGCATCCCCCGACGGCGGAGCAGCCCAACGAGTTCCACGACAATCCCGAACTGCTCGCCGCGCGGTTGTTCAAGTCGATCACCACCGGCCCGGACACTTTGGAGCAATTGGCGCGCAAGGATGGTCCGCTGTGGCCGCGCGGCGTGGAGGACGGATTTGCCGCCGAGGAAGCCCACAAGCTGGCATTGGAACGTTTGACCGGTGCCTTGTTCGGAGCGGACGGTCAGCAGACCTGCTTCGTTTTGACGTTCAGCGAAGTGGGCAAGCGGGATTTGCGGCGGGTGATCGGCCGACAGCTGATGGGACGGCCGCTGGGACGGTTGCGGCAGTTGGCCACGGTGGAGTGTGGCATTTCCGACGAGGACTTGAAGTTGGGCGGACCGCCGGTGGACAACGTCGCCATCGACGAAGAGGGCCAGATCACGCTGGCACGTTTGATCGTGTTGTCGGCCCTGGTGGGCATCGGGTTGTCGCTGTTCCTGGTCCGCAGTGTTCGCGTCACTTGTATTCTGTTCTTTATCGGTGGCTTGGCCGCGTTGAGCAGCTTGGCCATCGTCTGGTGGACCGGCGGGACGGTGGACGCGATCATGATGTCCATGCCGTCGCTCGTCTACGTGCTGGCGATCTCCGGCGCGCTGCACTTGGTGAACTATTACCGAGAAACGGTGCACGAAGCGGGCTTGGCCGGAGGCCCCGATCGCATGATTCAATTGGGAGCCAAGGCGGCCCTGCTGTGTTCGGTTTCCACCGCCCTGGGCCTGGTTTCTTTATCCACCAGCACCCTGGTCCCGATCCGCAACTTTGGCATTTATTCGGCGATCGGGGTCATGGCGACTTGCGTGTTGTTTTTTACGTTTCTGCCCGCCGCGCTGCAACTGTGGCCGCCGCGTACCGCGGACCGCAGCAAGACGAAAGAACGCCTCGAGCCGACGAGATTCGAACAGCGCGTCGAACAGCTGTTCGAGCGGTTGGGCGGCTTTATCATCCGCCGCTGGGGCCTTGTCACACTCGGTTGTGTGCTGGTGATCGCCGGCTGCTCGGTGGGGCTGTTCCGGATGCAGACCAGCGTTCACTTGATCAAGTTTTTCGATCGCAACGCGAAAATCATCCGTGACTATACGTGGCTCGAAACGCACTTGGCCAAGCTTGTCCCGATGGAACTGGTGGTCCGCGTCCGTCCCGAGTTGATCCGGTCGGCCGCGCACATCGGCGAGGTCTCGGAGGACGATGACGCAGCGGAGGCGGACGCGGAAAGCCTCCGACGCCAGCGACTGCAATTCAACTTTCTGGAGCGTTTGGAAATCGCCGCGAGGATCCAGGACGCCGTGGATCGGCAGTTGGGCGAGCGGGGGCAACAGATTGTGGGCCAAGCGATGTCGGTACCGACGTTTGTGCCCGAGTTGCCGCCGGCCGGATTTCCGACATTTCGAGATCCGGTCCGTTCGGTCCTGAACCGCAAACTGGAAGAGCACCGCGGCGAGTACTTGACGACCGACTATCTGCGGATCGATCGCGGTTCCGCCAACTCCGCCACCGCCGAGGGACGGCAGGAAGAGGTCCGAAACGACCCGAACATCGGTAGCGAATTATGGCGGATCAGCCTCCGCGTCGGGGCGTTGCGGGACATCGACTACGGGGCGTTTGTCGGCGAGTTGAAGCGGGTCGTCGAGCCGGTGTTGTCGGCGTATCGGTTTCGCGACCGCGTGTTGAGCCAGGTGGACGCTCACAGCGACGGCAAAGGGCTCGTCAACAAGCGGGTAGCCTTTCTAGGGCTGAGCGATCCTGGGGAGGGGCCGCCGAAGGCGGACCGCTCGGATGGCGGTTCGGCACCCGTGGCAGACGAATTGACCGCAGAGGAACTGGCTGCCCAATTGGACCAGACGTACGAGGGGGCGGGCAAGGTCGACCAAACCCAATTGTTCTCTCAGACGCTCAAGGATCTGATGACCTGCGCCGGCGTCTACGCCAAGGCGGGCTGCTGGCACAATCCGGACAAGATTTCCGCAGAGCCCGGTTTCTACTCGTCGGATGCCTGGGCCAACCTGTTGGGCAAGAAGTTTGATTGTGTGGTGCTGGTCTGTGACCATCCTGCCTACGACGTCGAGTTCATCCAGCAGCACGCGAGGATCTTCATCGACGCCCGACAGCACGAATTCGACCCAACCGTGCCGGAGGCGGAAACGGCCGCCCAGCGCGGCGATCCAATCCACGTGGTGTACACAGGCATCGTGCCGTTGGTTTACAAAGCGCAACGGTCGCTGCTGGACAGTCTGATCGAGAGCACGTTCTGGGCGTTCATCACGATTACGCCGTTGATGATGTTCCTAGCCCGGAATGTGGCAGCCGGGATTGTGGTGATGCTGCCGAACGTTCTGCCCGTCGTGACGATCTTCGGCACCATGGGGTTGCTGGGCATCACCGTGGATGTCGGCTCGATGATGACAGCGAGCATTGCGTTGGGCGTTTCGGTCGACGATACTATCCACTTTCTGACGTGGTTCCGCGACGATTATCGCCGGCTTGGTAATCGCCACGGCGCGATCCTGGCGGCCTACCGCCGCTGCGCGTTGCCGACCATGCAAGCGGCAGCGATCAGCGGCTTGGGGCTGTCCGTGTTCGCGCTCAGCACGTTCACGCCCACGCAACGCTTTGGCTATTTGATGCTGACCATTTTGTTCGCGGGGATGGTGGCCGAGTTGATCATGTTGCCGGCCTTGTTGGCCGGGCCTTTAGGCAAATTCTGCGACCCCCGGAAATCACGCCAGGCCGCCTGCGGTCCGCCCGCGGCGGAGGCGAGTTTCGCCGCCGCGCAAGCGACGGATACCGTCCCGACCGATGGCGTCGGATTCGCCCAGCCGCATATCACGGGCGCCGCCCGCGCAATTCGTGATGGCGTTCTGGGACGGCGCGACCACGGGCACGATCCTCGCGGCCGCTGAGTGGCTGGGCTAGATGCAATTCTTGGACCATTTCCTGGCAGAGCCCAAGGGCTTGAGGCCGGATTCGTCCACCCCGCGTCGTTCATCCCTTGCTCAGATTGCCTCCGAGCCGCGTTCGCCGGTGCGGATGCGGATGCAGTCTTCCAGCGGCAGCACAAAGATCTTGCCGTCGCCGATTTCGCCTTTTTCGCCGCTGCGGCCACCTTTGATGATGGCGTCGATCGTCGGTTCGACGAACGCTTCGTTGACGGCGATCTGCAACTGGACCTTGCGCAGCAAGCTCGTCCCCAGTTCCCGCCCGCGATACGTTTCCGTCTGCCCTTTCTGACGCCCGAAGCCCTGGCAGTCCATCACCGTCAGGCGGACCACTTCGACTTCGTTCAAGGCTTCCTTCACGGCTTCCAGCTTACCGGGTTGGATGATGGCAATGATCAGCTTCATCGGTCTTGGATCTCCGCCGGGGGCTCTGCTGCGTGCCGCGGGGGCAACGCTCGGGTTGCGTGGATTCACGTTAGGTCGTCGGCGACGAGATGCGGTGTCTGTTGTTGCTCGTGCGGCCATCGTTCGCCAACCCTAGACAGAATCTAACGCGACTACCGGACTGGTACAAGTCCCGTTGAGAGCGAAACGGACGAGAAAGACAGGCGGACATCAAAACGATGAAAACCCCGACCCGAGCGGCCGAGGCGGTCGGCCACTCGAGCCATTGGGGTATCCTTCTGGCCCAGGCAAGAGCCGAAGTGATGTCCTCCGCGGAGATGCCGCCTGTTTCAGCGAATTCTTTCCGCCTGCCTGAGGGAAGAACAGATGTAGCAACCAGCGTGCCAACCGGATCTCGGCGATCTGCTGGGCCGAGCTGTGTGAAGTCCTAGGCTGCTGTTGTCAAACGCTTTAGGAGCGAGCCGAGAAATTTTGCTTCGACGGCTAGAAAGCTGCGTAGAGACTGATTTGCCTAAGTTAGACGCAGTCGTTGACGAGGCATTAAGCACAAGCGGACACAAGTTGGATACCAGCTCCGACCGGCAAGGCGAACGTCGCCGTGTCGTGCTTCCGCAAGCTTGAAGACTGCTGCTGGGCCTCGAGCCTTGACGGTGGAATCGTTCGCCCCATTCTTCGATCCTCCATCGGGCCGGATTCCGATTCCGCTGTCAATACCGAATACGCGGCGGACGGGAACGCTCATGCGGCCATGGTGAAACGCCGCCGGCTAGGCAGGTGAATGAGTCCGTCACGGCACATTTGGCCAGCCAATTCGGCCAGTTGCTGCTGAGCCGCTTCGATGTCGCGCAGTCGGGTCGGTCCGAGGGTTTCAAGCTGGCGGCGGAGCGTCCGACCCGCGGAGGCGGGCAGGCGGCAAACGATGCGATCGATCAAGTCGCGATTGGCACCCGACAAAGCCAGCAGGACGATCTCCGGCGCTGCCGCTCCAAACACGCGGGCCAGGGCCGCATCGTCGAGTCGCACGAGGTCGTCGAATTCAGCCAGCGGCGGTGTTTCGCCAGCTTCCGCCCGGCAGGCTGTCGAGCGCGGGCTGGTTTCGGCCGCGGCAACCCGCGGCATCGCCTGCCGGGGCGGCGCGTCGTTCAGACAAGGTGCAAGCAAACCGGACTCGGATCGCGGCGATCGCCCCCAGGCATTCGGCATCAATTCCGCGGCGGAAAGTCCCCAGGGCTGCAACTCCTCGCTCAAGTCATGCAGCACCTCGGGCGCCGTCGCCTCGAGCTGCGCCAGACGCTTTAACACTTCGGCTTGACGGGCCGGCGGTAGACGCTGCATCAGGTCGGCCGCCTGCGGTGATGGCAAGTTGGCCAGGACCAGGCAGATGGTTTGAGCGTGTTCTTGAGCCAGGCCGCGAGCCAAGGCGGCCGTCGGCGCCTCGATCTGCGGCAATTCGGGCTCGACGTCATGCGGATCATTGTCCACAGGAAAACCGCTCACCGCAGGGCCCTCGGCAGTTTCTTGCGTCGCCGGCAAGTTTGCCGCTTGGCCAAATTCCGCCTCGAGGATTTCGGGCGTGGGCCCAAAACCGGCGTCCAAGAATTCGGCCAGAATCTGCTCTCGCTCGGCCGGGTCCACATCGCCCAATTCGAGCAACGCCGTGCGCACTTGCCCAGCCAATTCAAACGAGATCTGTCGGAACAGGATCTCCGCCGTCGGCTGGTCCACGCTGTCGATCAGGATCGCCGTCTTGCGAATTCCGTCTTGTATAACCATCGGTGTGATTGAGCCTTTGTCCAGGGGTGCCGTGGCGTTACGCCGCGTTGCGCAACCAACGCTGCAGGGCCTCTGCCGCCGCCTGTGGATTCTCCTGAATCGCTCGTTGCAGTTGGAGGTGAAGTTCCTTTTCGCCGCCCGGCGACGGGGTGACGGAGGCCGGAAAGGAAATCGTCGTGGGCCGATCGGGGAGTTCCGCCGAAATGGCTTCGCCGGAATCCGTTTCCCCCGCCGTCGCGGGCCGCCGGTTGCGGATCACCAGCACCACGCTGGCCAACGACAGACAACCACCAATCAGCAACGACCAATGCGCCGCCGCCCAAGCGGCCACGGACGAACTCAATCCGGCGATGCTCGTTTCGGCTGGCGGTGACGGATCATCGTAGGACGTCACGACAACTTGCGGATGGCCGCGCAGCTCCGCGGCCGGCGGCGGCAGCAATGCCAGCACGGCTTGTTCGACCGTGTCTTTCACCTCCTGCTCGATCGCCTGCAAAGCCGATCGGTCCGGAGCATGTTCCCCGGCCGCATGGCGCTCGCGGCAAAGCTGGTCGAAATAGCTTCGCGGCAAATCGACCGAAGCCGACACCAGGGCCGGGGAGAATCGGCGGCGAGTTGCGTTTGCGGCATCGGCCGCATCCGTCTCGTGGGCATCGGTCAATTGGACCTGTACTCCGACGATCGAGCCGGGATAGACCGTCAAGCGGTCTTGGATCTTCGCGCGGAATGATTCCTCGAGTCGGGCTTGCTCGGTTCGAGCGGCGTAATTCGCCGCCGCCGACCCCGGACCATCACCGCCGGGATAGGCACGGCAGGCATTGAGGTCCGAGACCGTGACCTGCGACCGGTCCAGGCCCGCGACGAAACCCGTGACGGTGTCGCGAATGGCTTCGATTTCCTCGTAGGCCAGTTCCCGATTGCCGTTGGCTCGCACGGCGACCACCGCCCGGACGTCCCATGTCGGCGGGAAGCCCGGCTTCTTGACTTCCGCGTATTGTACCGAGGCCGTTTCGATGCCGTTCATCCCCGACACGATCCTCGCCAACTTCTTCTGCTCGGCGACTCGATATCCGAGTTCCGTCTGTTGACGCGAGGCGAAAGGGTTGCTGTCGGCCGCAATCTGATCCAGGGAATCGTCGAAATCAGCCGGCAAAGCGTCCGCCGCATCCAAGGCCACCAGATAGGCATCCAGATTGGCTCGCGGGACCAGGATCCGACCCTCTGCCATCCGGGCCTCGCGCAAGTCGGCCGCCTGAAAAGCGGCCGTCATTTTGGCTAATTCGCGGAGCGAAAAGGAACGGCCGTCGAACAGCGGCTGGTAGGGCCCGTTCATCCTCGCGACTCCCAGCAGCAGCAAACCGACCAGCACCACCGCGGCCAGCGCCAAGCAGACGCTCCGCGCCGGCAGCGTCAGTGTTCGATAGCGTTCGACGCTGTGTTGAGCCAGATGGCTGAGCCATTCCATGCGGGGAACTCCGACGCGCCGTTCAGGCGGCTTTCCTGGACTCGGCGTCTTTGCCCCTTACCCGCGGGAATTGGACGGTCGTCGCAACGCCGCCCTCGGGGCAGCCGGACACCGAGATTCGGGCTCCGCAAGCGGCGACGATTTGCTGCACCTCGACCCAAGGCATGGGCCGCGCCTCGCCGCTTTCGGCAATCGCAGCCAGCCCCTCGCTCAGCAGCAACTCGGCGCTCTCCGAACGGTCGTCCGCCACCTCGACCTCGACACCGTCTTCATCGCTGAATGCGGTGACCACGATCTGGCTGCCCGCAGGATTGGCGGTCAGGGCGTTGCCGATCAGCCGGATCAGCAACCCCCGCAGCTGACGGCGTTCGCCGTGGACCATCATGTAGGGCGGAGCGTCGATCTCGATCGGCACGCGTCGCCGCAGACTTACCAGCTCCAAGACGTCGGCGACTTCCTGCAACAGGTCGCTGATGTCGAACTCCGGCAGATCCGCCAGAGGCGGAAACGGCACTAAACTGCTCATGGTTTTCTCCCGCTACGAGGCTCCGCAAGCCGTGGGCGGGCAGTTTCTTTCCAGCACAGGCAACACGATGATCGCAGTGCTCGCTGGGGCCCAGCCCAAATCTTCCGGACCTCTATGCACGAAGCCGCGCCCGGAGACGCGGTGGCGAAAAGCCGGGGGCTTTTACCCGAAAGCGGCGCGCCGTGTCAATCCCGTTTCTCAGTTCTTGCCGTCCGAACAGCAATAGGTCTCGTCGCTCGGTTCCAGGCAGATTCCCGTGACCTGTTCCATCAGCCAGGCGTTCAGGTCTGACAGCATCGCTGTCGTCAGGTCGTCGGCGACCGGATACTGGCGGATCGAGACGCGCAGGCTGGCGGCATGGAACAGCCGCAACTCCTCGCAACTCTGCTGCAACGGGTACTCCAACGAATCACGGCCCTGGGCGATCAGCATCGGTAACCCGCGCAATTGGCGCAGCCGCGTCAGCGGGGCGGCGCCTTCGGGAAACGGACCGCCGATCGAGGCGACGCCGGCAAACCGCTCGGGGTGCTGCAGAGCGATGCGCAGCGCCATCGTACCGCCACATTGAAAACCGGCCAAAAAAATATGTTCCTCCGCGATCCGATAGCGGGCACAAGCGGCGTCGATGCTGTCAAAGATCTGCTGCTCGGCCAGTTCGATCGCGGTCAGCGTCTGGTTCCAGCGAAACCCCGATTCGCCCGGCAACGGCGGGCTACAGCCGCGAGGACACACGGCCACGAAGTTGCGCAAACTGAGGTGAGGCATGATCCGCCTCAACTGCCGTTCGTCGTCGCCGGGTCCGTGCAGCCAAACCACCAGCGGGTAACTGTAATTCGGCTCGTAGTGACAAGGCGCGAACCAAGTGCATTGGGGACTGCGGGACGGCGGCAAATCCGCCCTCGCGCGATCCATACGGGAAACGAAAGGAAACGCCGACACGGCCCCAGAGGGCCAACTCTGCATGCGATTCATGATAGCGAATGAAGGCTGAGTGTCGTTGAATATCGTGGATGAAGGGATGGTGTTCGCGTTGTAAACCAGCCGCTCGACGCTGTCAATGTCAACTAGTTCACGACGCGATCAAAGGGACCGCGGCGGTCGTCCGAAAGAACGGCCGGGGGATCCGGTACAAACAAGAAAATGCGCACCGCCTGCTAGCTGGACGCCGTGCTGCCGGTCAACTGGTGCATCGTGCCGACCAAGCCCTTGACAGCGTCGACGCTGTTCTGGAAATCGGCCAGTTCTTGTCCGGCCAGGTCCAGTTCGATGACGCGTTCTACGCCACCGGCGCCGAGCACCACGGGGACGCCGACGTAGTAGCCGCCGACGCCGTACTCGCGGTCGCAGAACGCCGAACAGGGCAGCAACCGCTTCTTGTCCTTGACAATCGCTTCGACCATCTGTGCCACGGCAGCGGACGGAGCGTAGTAGGCGCTGCCGGTCTTAAGCAAATTCACGATCTCGGCGCCGCCGTCTCGCGTTCGCTGGACGATCTCCGCCAACCGCTCCGGAGCGATCAACTTGGTGACCGGAATTCCGCCCACGGACGTGTAACTGGGCAACGGGACCATCGTATCGCCATGCCCGCCCAACAACAACGCGGTCACGTCTTCGACGCTCACGCCCAACTCGAGGGCTAAAAAAGTCCGATAGCGGGCCGTGTCCAGCACGCCCGCTTGGCCGACCACGCGGTGGGCCGGAAAGCCGCTGACTTCCCATACCCGTTGCGTCATCACGTCCAGCGGATTGGTCACCACCACGATGATCGCGTCCGGACTGGTCGTCCGAACCTGCTCGGCCACCGCACCGACCACTCGGGCATTGGTCACCAGCAGGTCGTCGCGGCTCATCCCGGGCTTGCGGGGAATTCCGGCGGTAATCACCACCACGTCGCTGCCGCGAGTCGCTTCGTAGTCGGTTGTGCCGATCACGTTCGCATCGAAACCGACAATCGGCCCGGACTGCAGCAAGTCCAACGCCTTGCCTTTCGGCATCGTCTCCGTCGCCGGAATATCCACCAACACGATATCGCCGAGCTCGTACACGGCACACCAATGCGCGGTGGTGGCGCCGACGAACCCAGCGCCGACGATTGTGATTTTTGCACGACGCCTCATGATCGGATTTCCTTTCTTGACCAGAAGAAAAAGAAATGAAGCAGTTCCCCACGGTTGCCCGCAAGCACGTGCGGAATCGGCGAACCGCCAAGTTACGAATATGAAGTTCTGCGCCGCCAAGTCAAGTGGGTTGACTTTTTTCCGAATCGCGATATGAACGCTCTGCCGAACCGCGTCAGGACGCGGTACACTGTCACAGAAGCGATTCAAAAAATTTTTAAAAAACGGAGGGCTGCGGCCGCGGTCTGGCGAGTGACGTAATTCCATGCGTGCCGCGGGATCGTCGTCCCGCAGAGGTTTTGACGCAATATGCCTGCAACGATTCCAGAGTTCTGGCAATTGCTAGCGGACAGCCGACTGGTAACCGCCGAGCAGTACCAGCAGTTGAGAGCCAGTTTTGGGCAAGTCAAAGGCGCGGCAACGCCGGGCCACGCCCGCACGCTCGCCGAGTGGCTGATCTCGCGCGGCGTGCTGACGCGGTATCAGACGATGGTCTTGATGGCCGGCCGCTCGGGACCTTTTGTGTACGGGGACTACAAGCTGTACGACCGCCTGGAAAGCGGTTCTCTGGCCGGCATGTTCCGGGCCGTCCACGTGCCGACGCAACATCCGGTCGTACTTCAGTTTCTGACCGGACCGGCGACGCAAGATCCCCGGCAATGGGCGGCGCTGGCGCCGCAGTTACAAGTTCACCGCAGCGTCCAGCACCCGCATTTGCAGCGATGTTTCGAGGCCGTCGATTTGACCTCGTACCGGTTCTTGGTCGTCGAGGATTTGCGGGGGCAGGGCGTCGACCAGCTGCTGCTGGGCGGCCAGCGTCTGGCACCAGCCGAGGCCTGTCGCATCATTCGCTGTGCCGCGTTGGCCCTGATGCCGCTCCATCAGCGCGGCGTCATCCACGGCGACATTCGCCCCGCACGACTGTGGCTGGAACAAGGCGGGAATGTCAAGCTGCTTCGGGAACCGGTCAGCGGATTCATCCCCGTGTTCCTGTCGCCGCCGGACGCCGCTGAACTGTTGGCGCCGCGAGCCGATTACTTGGCGCCGGAATTCCTGCAGGACGGCACGTCGCCGGATGCCTTGACGGACATCTACGCGCTGGGCTGTACGCTGTACGAATTGCTGTCGGGCCAGCCGCCGTTTCCGGGCGCGGATCTCCGCACGAAGATGCATCAGCACGCGACCCAGCCGATTCAACCGCTGGACGCATTGGGCGTGCCACCGTCGCTGACCCAGGTCGTCGCCTATCTGATGGCCAAAAACCCCGCGGTCCGCTACCAGCACCTGAATCAGGTGATCGTGCAAGTCAGCCCGTTTGTCGACGCCAACCGCTTGAACATCGCCTCGCCCAAGCCGCCCGTGACGCTCGCAGCCTACGAGCGGGCGCTCCAGCAGCCGTCAAGCGGCGCTGCCTCGAACGCTGCCTCGAACGCTGGCCCCGGTGCAGGCCCTGGTATGGCGCTGCCCGTCCGGTCGCCTGGCAGTGCCGCGGGTTCGGCGAGCGTGCGGCCGGTCGTCGCGGCGGCTGCCGCAGTCATCGGCTCGGCGGCTGCCGCCGGTCCGGGAACGCCCACGGCGACGGGGGGTGACAGTTCGATCTTAAAAAGCCGCCACCGTCACAAGCCGGCCCAGCGGCAGCTGTTCTTCCGAATCGGCGTCGCAAGCGGCGTGGTGCTGTTGCTGCTGGTGGTGCTGATCTGGTTGAACAGCAGTCCCCGCCAGGGTCCGGTCAGGCCACGTGGCGGCGAACCGTCCGCACGCGTCGCGGCCGGGATGGATGACCGAGCGACCGATGGCTTGGACGAGCCGGACCAAACCACTTCGCCCGCCGCTACCGCCGCGGACGAACGGTTGGAAAGCGTCGCCGACAACGTCGCCGACAACGGCCCACGGCCTTGGCCGTCTCCCACCGACGGCCCGCCGGTGTCGCTCCACTACTTGCCGCCCGGCGCTCAGGTCTTCCTGATCGTCCGGCCGGCGTCATTCTTGGCCGGTTCTGAAGGGCTGCGGATTCTGCAAACGCTCGGCCCCGCGTTCGCGACAACGCAAGCGGCTTGGGAAGCGGCCTCTGGATTGCCGCTGGGCGAGATCGAACAGCTGATCGTCAGCTTTCACGACGATGGCGACCCTCTGCCGCGCCCGACGCTGGTCGTGCGTCCCCGAGTGCCGGTGGCCAAGGAAACGCTGTTGCAGAAATGGGGAAATCCCGTTCCGACTTCGCCCGATTCGCAGGAGTATCGCGCCCCCGGCGGCTGGTCGTACCTTGTGCCGGTCGATGCCCCGGACGGCGTGTTCGTGGTCGGCAAACCGGAGCAAATCCGCGAGATCCTCGCCGTGCAAGGCGCTCCGCCGGCCATCAGCGTAGCGATGGAAAGACTGCTCAAGGCGTCCGACGACCAACGGCACCTGACGGTCCTGTTCGCCCCGAACGAATTGGTTTCGAATTTCTTCCGCGACGGCCGGCCGTGGTCGTTCTGCGAGCCGCGGCAAGTCCGCGAGCCGCTGGACTGGTTCCTGGGCGACGGCATGCAGGCCGCCTCGTTCAGTCTGCACGTCGCCGAGGCCAATTACGTCGAACTGATGTTCGTCCCGCGGTTGGGAGCCACGCCGGGAAGCAGTCCTGTGGCGGAGGTCCGTCAGCGGCTGCAACAGCTGCCGGATTTGGTCCAGCGGCATGTCGCCGGTTTACATCTGCCTCCGCAGGGGCGCGAGGTCGCGTCGCGTTATCCCCAGATGCTGCGGTTCGTGGACACGCACAGCCGCATCGGCGTCGAAGGCAATCTGGCGGTCGTCAACGTCTCTCTGCCGGCGTCTGCCGTGCATGACCTGGTGCTCGCCACCCAGGTCACGCTGATGGACTCGCCGGATTCCGGCGCTGCCGCATCGTCCGCCACGGCAGAGCCCGTCCCCGCAAGGCCGGCCGCTCCGTGAAAACGGGGCATTCGCCATGTCGTCCGTGCCTGGGGGCCGCATGGGGATTCCGCACGGTGCATCGACTTTTCCCCCGTTTCAGCTATAATCACGGGCATGAGCGAAACTGAAACCACCGATTTGCAGGAACTGATTCTCCGCCTCGTCCACTCGCCGGATTACCAACCGGTCAAGCCGAAGGTGATCGCCAAACAACTGGGCCTGCCCAAGGAGCGGGCTCGGGAATTGCGCAAGGCGGTCAAACGGCTGGCCCGCGAAGGGAAGATCTGGTACGGCGAAAACCATTTGGTCAAGCGTCCCGAGGCCGGTGAGAGGACAACGAGAACCGACAAGCCGCTGATCACCGGCGAATTCCGCCGAGCGGCCAAAGGCTACGGTTTCGTGCGGCCCATCGGCACGCCGCCGTCCGCCGGACGTGAACTCGATATCTTCATCCCGCTCCGCAGAACCGCCGATGCGTCCACCGGCGACATCGTCAAGGTTCGTCTCAAGCCGCCACGTCGCGACGAGACGAAACAGAACGGCGCGATCGTGGAGATCGTCGAGCGGGAGACGAACCAGTTCGTCGGCACGTACCTGGAACGTAACGGCCAGGCCTTCGTCCAGATCGACGGCAACATCGTCACCGAGCCGGTACCGGTCGGCGACCCGGGCGCCAAGAACGCCATGGAAGGCGACAAGGTTGTGATCGAGATGATCCGCTTTCCGACGCACCTGCATCCGGGCGAAGGCGTGATCGTCGAGGTGCTGGGCGCGCGGGGCGCGCCGGGCGTCGATACGCTGTCCATCATTCGCGAATTCAACTTGCCGGACCGTTTCCCGCTGCACGTGATGGACACGGCTCGCGTCCAGGCCGAGCAGTTTGACGAGTCGATCGGCGATCGCCTGGACTTGACCGGCGAAACGATCATTACGATCGACCCCAAGGACGCCCGCGATTTCGACGACGCGATCTCGCTGGAACGGTTGGAAAACGGCCATTGGCGTCTGGGCGTCCATATCGCCGACGTGGCCCATTTCGTGCCCACCGGATCGCCCTTGGACCTGGATGCCCGCGACCGCGGCACCAGCGTCTATCTGCCCGACCGCGTGCTGCCCATGCTGCCCGAGCTGATCTGCAACGGCCTGGCCAGCTTGCAGCCCGACAAAGTGCGGTACGCCAAGACGGCGTTTATCGAATTCACGGCCGACGGCGCTCGCGTGGCGGCCGATTTCCACAACTCGGCGATCCGCAGCAAGCGGCGGTTTTCCTACGAGGAGGTCGACGAATTCCTGGCCGATCCGCATCGCTGGAAATCGAAACTCACCAGCGGCGTGTTCGCCTTGCTGGGCCGGATGCACGAGCTGGCCATGATCCTCCGCCGTCGGCGGCTGGAAGGCGGCTCGATCGAATTGACGCTGCCGGAAATCAAGATCGACCTGGACAAGAACGGCCGCGTATCCGGCGCGCACGTCGCCCCGCATACGGTCAGCCACCAGGTCATCGAAGAATTCATGCTGGCGGCCAACGAGGCGGTGGCCGAGCATTTGAATGCCAAGGATCTGAACTTCCTCCGCCGCGTCCACCAGCCGCCGGACCCGCGCAAGCTGCATGCGCTGACCGAATTCGTCCGCGAGTTGGGGATCGACTGCGAGAGTCTGCAAAGCCGCTTCGAAATCAAGCGGGTGGTCGAGTTGGTCAAGGGCGAACCGCGCGAACAAGCGGTCCACTACGCCGTGTTGCGGAGCATGCAAAAGGCCGTGTACGGTCCGCAGGAAGAAGGCCATTATGCATTGCACAGCAAACACTACTGTCACTTTACGTCCCCCATCCGCCGCTATCCGGACCTGGTCGTGCATCGCATGCTGGACGCCTTGGCGCGGGGCACGCGGCCGCCGGACGATTTTGACTATCTGGCCGCGCTGGGCCAGCACTGCTCCGAACGCGAGCAGCGGGCCGAAGCGGCCGAGCGGGAACTGATCAAGGTCAAGTTGCTGACATTCTTGAGCACGCGGATCGGCGAGCCGATGGAAGCGGTGATCACCGGTGTCGAAGAGTTCGGCCTGTTTGCCCAGGGCATCGAGTTGCCCGCCGAAGGGATGATCCGCATCGACGCGATGTCCGACGATTTCTATCGCTACGACCGGCAGACGCATTCGCTGACCGGATATCGTCATGGCCACAGCTATCGGCTCGGCGACCTGGTCCAAGTCGAGATTGCCCACGTCGACATCAGCCGCCGCGAACTCGATTTCCGCCTGGTCCGGCGACTGAACCACCCGTCCGGCCGCAAGAGCCTGACCGCCCCTCGTTCGCGGACGAAGAGCGTTCGGGAGAAAAAGAAAACCGCCTTGAAGCGGCAGGCCACGAAGCGAACCACCAAACGCCGCCGCAACGGCTGACGTGGCCAGTTACCAGTTGCCAGTTACCAGTTACCAGTTGCCAGTTGCCAGTTGCCAGTTGCCAGTTGATCGCGGACGGGGGTGGAGAGCGTTGTCGTCGGCCCACAAGCTGTGTTCGTGCCGGTCCCCAACAAGAGTCTTCAAGGCCAAGAGTCGCCCGACACTGGGAGCATTCTCGCAATTGGTTTTATCGGGCCGCAATTGTGCGAATGCCCCCAAACCCATTTCGGTCGTAGAACTTCTCTTGACCCGTTTCCATCACCGCGCGTATACTCTTGCATCCAGCAGCGTTGGGAGACTTCCCGCGCAAGTGGACCACAATTACCTCCCGTCCAGATGGAGAAGGCGATCATGGCTGGCAAGGATGCTAGCGGCCGCACGCCGCGCACGGGGTTCGCACGTTTCGCGTCCCTCGACATTTCGGTCTCGGTTTTGGTCTCGTTCCTCGCGCTGGTCTTGCTCGGCGCAGATCCGATCGGCACACGATCCGTCCAGGCCCAGCAGGCCAAATCGGCACCTGCCGCCACGGCCGGATCGCAAACCGCTCCGACCGAACCGGCCAAGTCGCCCCCGATGGCGGTCGTCAACGGGGAACCGATCACCCGGCAAACACTGGCGGAAGAATGCATCCGCCGCTATTCACACGACGTCTTGGACAGCATGGTGAGCAAGCAGATCCTGCTGCAGGCTTGCCAATCCAGCGGCGTGACGATCACTCAGAAGGACATCGACGAAGAGATCCAGCAGGTGGCCACCAAGTTCGGGCTATCGGTCGATCGCTGGCTGTCGCTGTTGGCAAGCGAACGCAATGTCAACGCCCAGCAATACCGCCACGATATCATCTGGCCCACGCTGGCCCTGCGTCGCCTGGCATCCCAACGGACGGCCATCTCGCAAGACGATTTTCGCCGCACGTTCGAAGCGGAGTACGGGCCAAAGGTCAAAGCCCGGCTGATCGTGGTCAGCAGCCGGCAGAAGGCCGATTGGGTGCTGCAGGCGGCTCAATCCAATCCGGAGACGTTTGCCCAGCTGGCCAAAGACCACTCGGAAGATCGAGCCACCGCCAGCGCCTATGGCGTCATCCCGCCGATCCGCAAGCACGTCGGCGATCCGAACCTGGAACAAGTTGCCTTTGCGCTGAAGGAAGGCCAGGTTTCGCCCGTGATTACCATCGGCAACCAGTACCTGATCCTGCGCTGCGAAAAGCAAATTCCGCAGACCTATATTTCCAGCGAGCACCTGCCGCAGATCGAGGCGCAGCTCAAGGAACGGTTGGCGGAGCAGAAGACGCGCGTCGAGGCGGCCGAGTTGTTCCAGCAATTGCAGTCGAAAACGCAGATTGTCAACGTCCTGAAGGACCCCAACCTGCAACGGCAACACCCGAATACGGCGGCCTTGATTGACGGCCGGCCGATTACGATGCAACAGCTGGGCGAAGAGTGCCTGGCGCGTCATGGCAAGGATGTGCTGGAGGGCGAAATCAATCGTTTGCTGCTAATCCAGGAATTGCGCCGCACCGCCAAGATCGTCAACGAGCAGGACATCGACCGCGAAGTGACGCGAGCGGCCGAAGCCTATAATTTCCTGAAGAAAGACGGCTCGCCCGACGTCGAAGCGTGGCTGAAGAGCGTCACCGAAAACGATGCCACGACCGTGGAACTGTACGTGCGAGATGCCGTATGGCCGTCGGTGGCCCTGAAGAAACTGGTGGGGGAAGACCTGGAAGTGACGGCCGACGATTTGCAGAAAGGCTTCGAGTCCAATTTCGGTGAACGGGTCGAAGTCCTGGCCATCGTGCTGAGCAACCAGCGTCAGGCGCAAACGGTCTGGGACATGGCCCGCAACAACCCGACGGACCAGTTCTTCGGGGAATTGGCGAACCAGTACTCGATCGAGCCCAGTTCGCGGTCCAACTTCGGACAGGTTCCGCCGCTGCGGCGGCACAGCGGCCAGCCGGTGATGGAAAAAGAAGCCTTCCGCCTGAAGCAGGGCGAGTTGTCCGGGATCATCGCGATGGGCGACAAGTACATCATCCTTCGCTGCCTGGGTCGCACCCAGCCCATCGTCAAGGAGTTTGATGCCGTCAAGGACGAGCTTTACCGAGACATTCAAGAGAAGAAACTGCGGCTGGCCATGGCCAAGGAGTTCGATCGCCTGAAGGATTCATCGCAGATCGACAACTTTCTGGCCGGCACATCTCAGGCGGGGCAACTGCTGAATTCCAAGACAGCGACGCCAGCCAGTTTCGATCGCCCGGTCGGCTCCTCGACCGCTCCGGTCAAGCGTTAACTCGGACGCTGGCGAAGAACGGGTATTCACATTAACGGGGACTCACCGCGGGTTGATGTCACCAGCCCGTCGGGGCTGGCGGCCAGCAAGCCGTCTTCGGGCTGCGTGACGAAGACGTCGCGACCGCCGCGACGCGCCAACTGTGCCGCGGCTTGTTGCGCCTCGGCCCGCCCCGCGGGCGGCGGGCCGCCGAGCCGCATCGGCGCAAGCCGCCGTTCGCCGAGGATCCGTTTCACGCTGCATCCTGGAACTGCGTGATGCGGATCGCACCGCCGGGCAGACGAGCGATGATCTCCAACTCGCCGCCCAGAGCGGCCACGAGTCGTCGTAGTGTGCTGATTTGCATGTCATCCTGAGCTTCCAGCCGCGACAGGCTCGGCTGCTTAATACCCAAAGACACAGCCAATTGCTCCTGCGTCAACCCTACCGTCCGGCGGATCTCTGAAAGCAGCATCTCGGCCATCATCTCCTTGGCCCGAGTCTTGGCCCGAGCGAGCGACTCCGGCCGCATCCCCGCTTCGAGTTCCTTGGAGTTTTTCGCCATCAGATCAGGCCGCTCGTCCTCGCTCAACAAGTCCCACCAGGCACCAAACTCGTTCGTAAACTCGATCTCCCACATCGCTGAATTATCGCCTATATCCTATGTCAGGCAAAGGGGGACGGAGCCATCAGGATCCTCCCGTGGACTCAGCGGTCGATAACTGGACGGCGCCACTGACCTTCGTCTTCGCCCTCGTCTTCGACCCCACGAGGGCGAGGCGAAGATCCCCGGTTCGGATCGGCTTCAAATCGACGTACACGCCGCACGCCAGCACGACCGATTCATCGAGCAACTGATTCCCTTGCCCATCATTCCCTTGCCTGGGTTGGGCAACGTCCTCTTGTTACTTCGACGCTTGACGTGGCACGGCGGCCGCAACCAAGTAGGTGCCGCGAGCCGAGCGGTACCAAAGTCCGGCTCGGCTCGCCGGACCGATAAGATGCGCCGCGCGACGCGCGAATCCGATGGACTGGGACTCGAAAGCTGCCACCCTCGCGATGCCTGCTCGGCGATGCCTGCTCGGCGATGTCTTCGAGGACGTCCTCCAAGCCGTCCCCGAGCACCCGGTCGAAATCGGACAACGGGGCATCATAAGCCGGCGGGAAATCGCCGAGGGGCGTTCCCGCGCCGCTGGGAACCGAACCATTCGGGAGGCCGAAGGATCTGCACGCCTCGCCTGTCTGTCACCGGTTGGTAAACGACGGTGGTTGCAATGCCTTCCGCTGGTGATGAGGGGGGCTGTGGACAAGGCTCAGGCCCCCGGCGGCATCGCGTCGTCGAGTCTTTGAGCGATCTGCTCGACGGAGGCTGTGCCCGTGGTGCCCAGTTGGTGGATTGCGATCGAGGCGGCGGCATTGGCCAACTCCAATGCCTCGTGCGGCGTCGCGCCGGCCGCCAGGGCGGCCGCCAGGTTGGCAGTCACCGCATCTCCTGCGCCCACGATGTCGATCGGTCCGCGAATCGGCAAGGCGGCTCGATGCGTCACCAGCCCGTCGGGGCTGGCGGCCAGCAAGCCGTCTTCGGCCAGCGTGACGAAGACGTCGCGACCGCCGCGACGCGCCAACTGTGCCGCGGCTTGTTGCGCCTCGGCTCGCCCCGCGGGCGGCGGGCCGTCGAGCAGCATTCCCAATTCCACCCGGTTCATCTTCAGCGACACCGGCGGATAGCCCCGCAGGCTGCGGCGGCTGTCGGCCAAGATCCGCAACGCGGGACGCCGCCGGGCGATCTCGCCTACCGCTTGCAATACACGGCGGGTCAGCACACCCGTGCCGGCCACGTCGACCTGGTCCATGATCGCCAGCGCGTCGATCTGCCCTGCATGACGCTCGACCGCCGCGATCAATTGGTCTTCGACTTCGGCCGGTGTGGCCGTCCAGTTCTTGCTGTCCAGGCGGTTCAATTCGCGCGGCGGCCGCTCCGGCTCGACCAGCAGCGGCTTGCAGTAGGTAAACGTGCATCGCAGTGGCGTCTGCACGAATGTGTCGCAACACACGCCGGGCAACGCGCGCAGGGCGCGGCATAACTCGAAGCCCTCGCCGTCGTCGCCGGCAAATCCCAGCGGAATGATCTTGCCGACGCCCAAGGCGACCAAATTGTTCAGCACCGTGCCTGCCGCCCCGGTTTGGGCTCGCACGCGAACCACGTTGTAAACGCTCAGCCCGGTCTCCAGCGACGTCTCCTGCCGTGCCGGATCGATCTCCAGGTAACGGTCCAAGCAGAAATCGCCCAGCAGAGCGATGGAAAGCCCGCTGTAGCAATTCGTGATCTCGCGCAGCCGTTGCAGATTCATGACCGTGCCCGCCGTGTGAAACATCGAATCAAAGGATGAACCAATACCCGCTCGTCGTACCGGCTTCAGCCGGTCAAGAACGCCGTGTCAAACGCCGAAACAGATGGTGAATAAACGCCAGATTGTCCGCTTGGACGTAACGCATCGCGCCGCCCATCCGCGAATAGCTCTTGCAAAACCGCAAGTAGTAGGCGGGATTGGTCTTGGGAGGCTCGCCGACCGTCCAATCCCAACCGCCTCCGTCCTGGATGTCAACGACGTAAATCGAGTGTCCTTGGACGATCGTCCGGCCGGCTTGCAGCCGAAGATTATTGACGCAGCTGAGACTCTTTTCAAACACCTGCGGTCCCATGATCGCCGAGCCGACCGAGAGCACGACACCGCCGTCCAGTTCATCCACCGCCGCACAGAATTGGGAAAAATCGCGTTGGGCGGCCCGGCCAATCGCCGCACCGTTGAACATGGGATGATTGGTGATAATGTCGTAGCCGATCCCCGGATGGACGGTCAGGGGCACGTCCCGCTGAAACGCCGACGCCAGGATCGACGCTCGCTTCCACGCGTGCGGCAGCGCATAGCGGCCCGCCGCGAGCCCATGTTGCGAGATCGCCGCCAGCAGTTCGGCGCGGGCCGCGGTCAGCGGATGATGCGGATCGCGGCGGATCGCTTCGACCAGGCTCTGCGGGTCGGGCAGCAGCAAACCGTCTTCGGCGATCAGCCGTCCCACGCCTCGACCGTATCCCTCGCCGCTGACGCCGGCCACCAGCAGGGCGATGTGCAAATTGCGGCCCGTTTCGTCCCAAGCGCCAAACCGCCCTGTCGCCACGCCGTCCCGAACGCTCTCCGTGCTCCGCCCCAGCCAAGCGTATTCCCAATCGTGGATGGTTCCCGCGCCATTGGTCGCCAGATGCGTCAGCCAGCCCTCGGCCAGCAGCGCATCCACGATCAACGCCGCGCCGTTGCGCAACAGGTGAGCGCCATAGATCAGCATCACAGCGGCGCCCCGGTGGCGCGCCGCCCGAATCCGCTCGGCGGCTTCGTCGAGGGCCGCACCGGCAGCGTCCGCCAGCGGTGCCGGCGGCGCGGCCGGATCGGCCAGAATCTCGTCGGCAACGCTCAGGCTGCGCCGTTGGGCCAGCGGATCGACGCGCAGCCGGCTCAGGTCCAACGGGGGCCGAGACCAGGTCATGTCGCACCCCCGGCCGGCGGGCCAAAAATCCGCTCCAACAGCGGCTCCGCGTCCCGATAATCGGGAATCACGACGTCCGCACCGACGCCCAGCAACCGCTGTTGTTTCCAGGGATCCATGCACCCCGAACCGTTATGGGCTTCGTCGCTGGCCACCGCGATGGCCAGTCCGCCCGCCGCTTTGGTGTTCTCGATTTCGACGTAGCCGTCGCCGAACGCCAGCAGCCGTTGGCCGGGAATGGCGTTTTCGCGCAGGATGCGGTCGATCACGATCTTTTTCGAAAAGTTCTGATAGTCGTCCAACGCCCCATAGATGCGGCCGGAGAAATAGCAAGCGACGTCCAGCAATTCGGCCTCCTGCTTGACGAACGGCTCGTCCGTGCCGCTGGCCAAGTACAGCGTCAAGCCCCGCGCGGCGAGCCGCTCGAGCAACGGCCGTGCCCCGTGGACCAGCAGGTCGTCGGGCTGCAAACGACCCGTTCGCAAGCCCTCCACCCGATCGCGGATCAGCACGTCGAGCCGCCGTAGGTACTCGTGCTTGTACCACAACGGCTCCCGCGGCTCGCCTCCGCGCTGCCTGATCCGCTCGGCCAACTGCAGCATCTGATAGATCGTCTGCTTGCCGTTGAGCCGCATGATATCGTCCAGCGCCAGGCGGGCCACGTCCGCCGTGCTCTCCCCGGCCAACGGCGGCAACAATTCGACGAACATCGGCACCATGACTTCCGGCCAGCCTTGCCGGATCAGCGATAGGGTGCCGTCAAAGTCGAACAGCACATGACTGATCTCCGGTCGAGGACGGAAACCGGGAGTGAATTCGATCAAGCCCGTGAAGGGCGGATTGTTGCCCCGCAGTTGCTGCATATTGCCCCTTCCCAAGGTTGCTGTCGGAAATCGGCGCCGCTTGGCGGCACACAGGACGCCGCGTCCGGGGGGTGGTGTTGGACGTCCTCGTTCAGCCTGAAGCCAACGGCGACGGCGCCCCAGCCGATACGCTGTCGCCGTTGGCCCCAGGTTAAACGACACCGCCTTGAGCCGCAACCGGCGTAGCGAGGACTTCTCCGTCCGACCTCAGAGAGAATGCCGCCCGACAGAGGGAATGAAGCCCGGAGGGAATCAAGCCCGTCCTTGCCGCCAGCGAAGCGGCCATCTACACTGTCTTGGGCAACGAAGCTCCCGGACCGGTTCGAAAACAAACGAGACAAACGCATGGCGACGATGCAGCTTGAGAAATTGCCGTTCGACGTGGAAACCATTCGCGGCGATTTCCCCATTCTGGCCTCCGAGATTCACAACGGCATCCCGCTGATCTACCTGGACAACGCGGCCACCACTCAGCGGCCGCGGCAAGTTATCGAGGGCATCTCGACGGTCTACGAGCGGCAATATGCCAACGTCCATCGCGGCATTCATTTCTTGAGCGAATTGAGCACGGATTTGTACGAACGGGCGCGCGAGAGCGTACAGCGTTTCATCAACGCCCGCCGCTCGCACGAAGTGATCTTTACGGCGGGCACAACGGCCTCGATCAATCTGGTCGCTCGCAGCTGGGGCGACGCCTATCTGCGGTCCGGCGACGAGGTGCTGTTGACCGAGATGGAACATCACTCGAACATCGTGCCCTGGCAGCAGTTAGCCCAGCGCACGGGCTGCCGCCTTCGGTTTCTGCCGATCACCGACGACGGCCAATTGATCCTCGATGCGCTCGATGATTACCTGACCGAACGTACGAAACTGGTTTCCGTAGTGGCCGTCTCCAACGTGCTGGGGACGATCAATCCGGTGTCGGCGATCATCCGGCGAGCCCACGAGGCCGGGGCCGTGGTGTTGGTGGACGCCGCGCAGAGCGCTCCGCACGAGGCGACCGACGTGCAAGCTTGGGACGCGGATTTCGTGGCCTTCAGCGCCCACAAGATGCTCGGACCGTCGGGCGTCGGCGTGCTGTACGGCCGAGAAAAAATCCTGGAAGCCATGCCGCCGTTTCTGGGTGGCGGCAGCATGATCCACCGCGTGACGCTGGAGGGGTTCGAACCGGCCGATTTGCCGTCGCGGTTCGAGGCCGGCACGCCGCCCATCGTCCCGGCGCTGGGACTGGCCGCCGCCATCGAGTACTTGGAGCGAATCGGGCTCGCGCAGATTCATCAACACGAGCGGATGCTGACCCAGCGGGCTTGCGAACTGCTAGGCCGCTTGGACGGGGTGCGGATCCTGGGGCCGGCTTGGAATCTCCGAGCCGGCATCGTCAGCTTTGCAGTCGGCGGCGTGCAATCCAATGATCTGGCGATGGCGATGGACGAACAGGGCGTGGCCGTGCGAGCCGGGCATCACTGTGCCATGCCCCTGCACGCCCGCCTGGGGCTCTCTGCCAGCACGCGGGCCAGCTTCTACCTGTACAACACGCCGGAAGAAATCGATAAACTTGGCGACTCGCTGCAGAAAGCCTTACGCGTGCTGCGCCGCTGAGCGGCGGCCTGGCATACGTCCGTGCGTTGGGGCGCGCTGGAGTTCACGCTTTCGCGTTTCCGCTGGGGGGTAGCGCCACATCTGCTGAATTCCGTTCCCCGGCGTCTGTCCTATGCTTGGCGAGCCGTAATGTAGTCGCCATAATCTCCCCCCAGACGCATCAAGCCGCGTTTTTGCGTATTTGAAGACTCGTTTCGTCCATCGAGGAGTAAAAGCATGTTCCGTCGAGCCGTGATCAGCAGCCTGTGGCTCTTTCTCGTCAGCCTGTCGCCGGCCGCGTTCGGCCAATTTGCCACCTTGTCCGGCGCCTGGCCGCAATTCCGCGGCCCCGAGCGAAGCGGGGTGTCTTCGGACACGGGGCTGTTGACCGAGTGGCCCGAAAACGGCCCGCCACTGATTTGGGAAGCTCGCGGAGCTGGTCGCGGCTATGCCAGCGTGGCGATTGTCGGTGACAAGCTGTACACGATGGGCGACGGGCTGTCGATCGCCGACGACGCGGACGAGTACGTGGTGTGCTTTCACGTGGCCGACGGCGCGTTTGTGTGGAAGGCCAAGCTTGGACGGCCTTGGACCAGCGGCCAGGCGGATTGGCAGAGTTCACGCTCGACGCCCACGGTGGACGGCGAGTTATTGACCATCCTCACGCCGCACGGCGAACTGGTCTGCCTGGAAACGGCCACCGGCAACGAGCGTTGGCGCAAGCACCTGGAAAAGGACTTTGGCGGCAAGAAAGGGGACGGCTGGGGCTATAGCGAGTCGGTGCTGGTCGATGGCGATCGGCTGATCTGTACGCCGGGCGGTGAATCCGCCACGATGGTGGCCTTGGACAAAAAAACCGGCGAGCTGATCTGGAAAGCATCCCGGCCGAACGACCGCGGCGCCGGCCACGCCTCGGTGGTCATCAGCGAGGTGGGTGGCACCCGGGTGTACGTCAACACGACGGCCAGCGGAGCCTTGGGAGTGCGGGCCGAGGACGGACGGCTCCTTTGGACCTATGAGATCGACCGCACGACCGCCGTCATTCCTACGCCGATCATCCGCGGCGACTTGGTTTTCTTCACGGCAGGTTACCGACGGGGCGGCGCCTTGCTGCGGCAGATTCCCGGCAACGACGGAGACGTTTCCGCCGAAACCGTGTATCCGCTGAACACCGAATTGGCCAACAAACATGGCAACGTCGTCCTGGTCGGCGATTATCTGTACGGTGACTCGGACGACCAAGGGATCCCGTTCTGTGCGGAACTGATGACGGGCAACGTCGTCTGGAAGGAACGCGGTCCCGGCCGGCGTTCGGCCAGCATGACCGCGGCGGACGGCCATCTGTACATCCGCTGGCAGAGCGGCGCATTGGCCCTGGTCAAAGCGACGCCGGAAGGCTACCAGCAGGCCGGTTCGTTCCAGATTCCCGGCAGCGGCGATCGGCCCAGCTGGTCGCATCCCGTCATCGTCGGCGGCAAGCTGTACCTGCGCGAAGGCGACTCGATCCTGTGCTACAAGGTGGCCAAAGACTAGGGCGAATTCTGTAGCAATGAGGTGATATCATGAACCGAGCGATTCGCGGCCTGTTCGTTGCGGCAGCCGTGTTGCTGTGGCCTCTCGGAGCAACAATCCAACCCGCCGCTGCTGCCGAGTTGCGTGTGGGCGCTGCGGCGGTTGCCTTGCAGGCCGAGGATTCCATGGTGATCGCGGGCAGCATCCAGCCCTGGTACGCCAAGGGCCAAGAGGGAACGCTACGGGCGACCGCCGTGGTGATCGAGAAACCATCGGCGGCCAAGGTCGCCGTCGTCAGCGTCGACGTGTTGATGCTGACGCGAGATCTTCTGGACCCGGTTGCAGCCGAGATCGAGCGCGACTGCGGAATTCCGGCGGGACATGTGCTGGTGCATACCACGCACACGCATCATGCGCCCAGCACGGTTCGCGTCCACGCCTACGATCGCGACGAAACGTTTTGTCGGCGCGTCCAGCAGGCCATTGTTCAAGCCGTCCAGCAGGCCGCTGCGAACCTTGCGGACGGTGTGTTTCAGTTTCATCGCGGCAAAGAAGAGACCGTCGGGCAGAACAGTCGGATGCTCTTGGAGGACGGGACGATCTATTGGGTAGGACCGCACAACGACGTGGTCCGGCCGACCGGCCCCTTCGATTCCGACTTGCCCGTGCTCGCTTTTCGCAGCCCCGCGGGCCAATTACTAGCCGTGCTGTTCGGCCATTCCACGCACACGATCGGCGGTTTGACCGGCGGCGTGCGTTCGCCAGCCTTCTACGGCATGGCGGCCCAGCGGATGGAGGCGGATTTGGGCGGCGTGTTTGCGTTCCTGCAAGGCGCCTCCGGCTCGACGCACCGCTTCGAGCCCGATCCTGCCGAAGCGTCCCGGCGGATCGAGGCCGCGGTGCGCGACGCGCTGCGTCGCGCCGAACCCCGAGCGGCGGCGGAACTCGCCTCGGTCAAGCGGCCCTTTACGTTCCGCGTGCGCACGTTCGACGAAGCCGCCGAGGAACGCGCCGTGACGGAGTACTGCACCAAACGCATCGGCGGCGGCGCGGCGGGCGTCATCCAGGTTTTTCGCGACATGCGCCGCGAACTTGCGCCGCTGCAAGGCCAGGAGCGCACCACGTGGATCCAGGCGATCCGCATCGGCGACGTGGCCCTCGTCGGCGTCCCGGCCGAGTTCTTCACAAGCCTGGGAGTGGACCTCAAACGGCGCTCGCCGCTGCGGCACACCCTGATCGCCGAATTGTCCAACGACTGGATCGGTTACCTGCCGGACCGCGAAGCCCACGAATTGGGCGGCTACCAGGTCTGGACCGGTTTCCACAGCTACGCTGAACCCGGTACCGGCGAACGCCTCGTGGACCAGGCGGTGCAGATGCTCCAGGAGCTGCTTCGGTAGACCGACCACAGGGAGGGCAACGTTATTCAGATTGGGATTTTAGGTAGATGTGGTTGGCGGATATTTTTGGGCACTTGTACAAATAATGCCTGCACGGTCCACAGGCAATGCCGAGAGACCGAAACGCGAGAGACAAGAACGCCGTCGGACCGTCCCTGTGTGAACCCGCTGCCGCGGCGGAATCGTTTACAGGTTTTCCGGCATATGATGTCCCATTTTGTCTCGTTTGGTGGCCAGATAGTAGGCGTTGTACTCGTTGGCCGGCGGCAGGATGGGGACTTGATCGATGACCTCGATATCAAAACCGCCGTACACAAAGGCATCCGTCTTCTTGGGGTTATTGGTCAGCAGTCGAACTTTTTGCAGGCCCAGGTCCTTGAGGATCTGCAGGCCGACACCATACTCCCGTATGTCGGCTTGAAACCCCAGCGCCACGTTCGCCTCGACGGTGTCCAGTCCCTGTTCCTGGAGGGCGTACGCTTTGATCTTCTCGGCCAAGCCGATGCCGCGTCCTTCTTGCGGTAGATAAACCAGTACGCCAGCCCCTTCGCGGCTGATCATATCCAGCGCCATGTGGAACTGCTCGCCACAATCGCAGCGCAACGAGCACAGCAGATCGCCGGTAAAACAGCTGGAGTGGATCCGCACCAGCGGCGCCGCCAAACGCTCTGGCTGGCCCATCATCAGCACCACCGGCTGGTGCGATTCATACTTGACGTCATAAACGACGACGCGGAAATGGCCGAACCGAGTCGGCAGATTGGCTTCCGCACATCGGCTCACCAGCTTTTCCGTCACTCGGCGGTGCCCGATCAACTGTTCGATCGAGATGATCTCCAGATGGTTCGCGCGGGCCAGTTCCACCAAGGTATCGCGTGAAGCCCGCTCGCCCACCTCGTCCAGGATCTCACACACCACGCCGGCCGGAGTGAGTCCGGCCATGCGGGCCAAGTCCACGGCCGCTTCGGTGTGTCCGGCGCGGCGCAACACGCCGCCTTCTTTTGCCATCAACGGATGAACGTGTCCAGGGCGGACAAAATCGGCGGCCCGCGTGTCGGGCTCGACGATCGCACGCACGGTCCGCGCTCGCTCGCGGGCCGTGATGCCGGTCTTGACCGACTGGTGATCGAGAGGCGTCATGAAGCCCGTTTTCAGCGGCGAGGTGTTGGCGGCGACGACCGGCGACAATTCGAGCCGATCGCATACGTCGGGCAACACCGCCACACAGAATTGGCCGCGTCCGCGAAGAATAAAGTTGACCGCCTCCGGCGTCGCTTTTTCCGCGGCACAGATGAAATCGCCTTCGTTCTCGCGATCCTCCGCGTCAACGACAATCACCACCGAGCCGCGTGCAATCGCATCGACGGCGGCGGAAACACTGGAAAACTGGTCGGATACAGGTAGCTTGTCGGCATTCATAGTTTGTAGACTGTCCATTAAGGGAATAACGGCTATTATAAGGCTTTGGCCGATTCCCGCTATGTCCTGTCGCCATTTCGCGGAACTCCGCCGCGATATTTCGGGATTTGCCGACGTGTTTCTGGACGTAAGTTCCTGTTGATGTGCGGATTGCGTTATGCTCGAACGTGAAGAATACGTCGAACAAGCCTACTTGTTTCGCATGTTGAGCGAACGGCTGCCTGAGAATTTTCCGCTGCAAGACCTGCTCGAACAAATCCGCCACGAACTGCTGGCCACCACGAAATTACCGATGGCAGTCGACTATCTGCTGGCCGAGTTGCGGCATTGCGGCGTGATTTCGACGGCCATGCGGCGGCTTCCGCATTATTTCACGGCTTTCCAGACGTACCTGGTCGAAGCAGCCGAAGACGATCGCGGCCGTTTCGATATGCGGGTGGCTATCGAGGTGCTGCGATACGAAGCTGCCTACCGGGCCGAACAGCCGACGCGCGAAGGGCTGTTCATGTACCAGTTCGAAACACTGTGCCGCAACCGCCTCCGCTACGACCGCGGTCTGGACGCGATCTCCGTGGACCCGATGTACAACGAGGATTGGCGAGAGTGGATTCAGACGGTTCGGCGGCAGATCGGAATCGTCGAGTTCGCCGATCTGATCTACGTTCGCAGCCCCGAATACCTCCGTCGGCGGACGCGAGCCTCATCGCCCCCCCCCGTGGCAGAAAAACCAATCCTGTTTGGGGAAAAAGAAGGCAAGATCGCTTGGGCGAACCGCCAGAAGGACCCCATGTACTTGTTCGCTGCGCTGCAAAGGCACCTGGGCTATCCCACGGCGCCGCGGATCAAACGCATCGATGAAACGCGGGAACAGATCCCGCTCATCCTGCGGAAACTAGAACGGCTCGAACTGCGGATCAAGCTGCTGGAAGAAGAAGCCCGGGAGGGACTCGACATCACGAAATTCTACTCGCAGGACAGCACACCGCCGGTGGTCCCGTGACGCTGGGCAGTCCGAGCCGCTCCCAAGAGGCTTCCGGTGCCGTGATAATCCGCGTTTTCGCATTGCGTTCGCACAGTGGCTCGCCGGCCCCCGACGAGAGGAGTTACCTCACGCGGATTCCGACGAAACCAGCTGAAGCATGGACTCCGGCTCGGCCGTCTGGATTCCGTGGCCGCAACGAGCTAAGATATGCTCAGAACAAGCCCCCGTTTCTTCCTTCGAGTGTGGCCGCGTGAAACAAGTTATCGCCGTGATCAAGCCGTTTCTCGCCGAGAAGGTCCTGGAGGGCCTGAAGCGTGCCCCCCTCGAGGCGCTCAGCGTTCGCGAAGTCAAAGGCTACGGACGGCAAAAAAGCTATCTGGAGGAATACGGGCGGACCGAGTACTCGCAGGCTTTTCTGCCCAAAGTTGAAATCACCATGTGGGTTGACGATTCGCGCGTCGAAGAGATTGTCCGCCGCGTGGTCGAGGTGGCTCGCACCGGCCGCATGGGCGATGGCAAGATTTTCATCTTGCCAGGCGAGTCGTACGAGACGGTGATCGATATCGGAGGCGACGACGTCCCGAAAGCCGAGGACGAGAAAAAAACGGGGCGAAATCCGGGCCGAAAATCCAAGACCAAGTAGCGTGGGGAGTCTGGTCTCCCGTCGCCCAGAGGGTTCTCTGCCGCAACAGCGGTTTCTAACGACCCTGCAATTCAAACCAAGCGATCGCGCACTTGGCTCCCGCCGCCATCGTCACACCGATCATGCCGACCATGTTCGGAGTCACGTCGCCATGCGGATCCACGGGGACTTCCTTCTGATTCAGGCGGCACTGAAACGCGCCGCCTTGCCGGGCAAATTCGACCATCACGGAGCCCTTGGGCAACGGGACCTGATAACCGGCGTCCAGCGAATCGGCGGCGAACAGGCCAAAGACCTGGCCGTCGCCGACGTTCTGCAAAATCACGCGGCAAGCGAAATTGGCAGCGATTTTGCGACTGAAGACCAACTGGGCGTCGTCCGCATCGCTGGGCATGGTGATCTGCAAGTGCCCTGCGGCATTCTGTTCGGCACCGTCTTTGAGTACGTTCCGCACGAGGCGGTCTCCCACCTGACGCCGCAAGATCCAGCTGGCGGGCGCCAACTGCTTGCGCATGATGGATGTGACCGGCGGGATTTCCACCGACAAGCTGGCCATGGGGGCACGTTCCAACTCCGGAAGCAGTGCGGATACGTCCACATTGGCCCTCTGAGCCTCGGTCCAAAGCTTGCGAGCCAGTTCGCGGTCGCCCTTTCCGTCCATCAGCAGAAACGTACCCAAGAAGACTTTGTTCTGCGGAGCGTCCGGCTTCAGGACCCGTTCGGCCAGCGTCAGGGCCACTTTGGCGGGCAGTGTCTTTACGGTGTATCGCCGGTTCTCTCCCTTGACGCGCAGCACCAGCAGGCCCGGTTGGTACTCGACGACGGCCGTGCGCACATCGCCGATCACCAACTCGTCGACCGCCTGCAGCGATCGACCGCCCTCGTCGACGGACTTCCAGAATTCCTCCAAGTACTCGTACAGCAGTTGCAGCCGTTCGCGCTGCTTGGTAAAGGCTTCGCCGTCGCGCATCTTGGCCGCTTCGGCCAGCTTCGTTTTGGCCGACGCCAAGTCGCGTTCCGCCATCGCAGAGCGGATCTCGTCCAGAATCCCGTCGCCTTCGGCGGCTTGCGCCGTGACGGGGGCCAAGGCCGACAAGAGTAATACAGCGCAACCAAGGACGAGCATTCGGATTCGAGGCTTCATCGTTGTCTCACTCAGGGCCAACTGGGGATGCCGCAAGGATCGTCGATCCAGGATGCCTGATTATGACCCGCAGGTTTTCTGAGGGAAGGGCTCAGACGTACAGAATTCAAAATTGGCGGGCGGAAACGTTCGATACCCGCAAGTCGTCACTCCGCCAATTTTGAATTCTGTACGTCTGAGCCTGCATCGGATATATTGGCTTCATGTCTACCAGCGAACGTTTTCCCATCGAGAACGGGCTTTTCCACGTGACCAATCGCGGTGTCGACGGCAGGACCATCGTCCTGGACGACGACGATCGGATCTCGTGGCTGAAACTGCTTGGCCGCAACGCGACCCGTTGCGGATGGAAGGTGTTTGCCTTTGGTCTGCTCGACAATCATTTTCATCTTTACCTCCGCACGCCTCAAGCCAATTTGTCGACAGGGATGCGCGACTTCGAAAGTGCGTATGTGACGCTGTTCAACCAGCGGCATGCCCGTGAAGGCCACTTGTTCCAGAGTCGATTCCATGCCGTCATCGTAGAAAACGATCGGCACTCTTGGGAATTAACCCGCTATGTCCACCTCAACTCCGCTCGCGCCGGGTTGGTCAGGGACCCGTTTCACGATCGCTGGAACAGTTATCGGCATTACCTGAATCCGGATTACGCCCCAGCGTGGTTGGACTGGCGTACGGTCCTGGCCGAATTCGGCGGCACGGAATCGCGGGCGCGTGTGGGTTACAAGCGTTTCGTCGAGTCCGCCCTGAGTGCCCCGCCGCCAAGTCCTCTGGACAGCGCCGTAGACGGCTGGATTCTGGGTAGCGACCAGTTTGTGTCTCAATGCCGAGCATGGCGGGAAAAGACGGAAACGCAGGCCGCGCATGTCGGCTTGCCTCAGGTGTTGGAGGCGGTGGCGCTGGCACTGAAGACGACGCCCGAGAACATCCTGCAACGTGGGCGACATGGTAACCGTGGCCGCGACGCAACGATTCTACTGTCGCGAGAACTGGTGGCGGAGCCGTTGGACACGCTGGCCCTGCAGTTCGGCGGCGTTACGCGGAGCGCCATCACGGAGACGGCCAAGCGGGCTCAGCAACGCGCCGAGCGCGAACCGGCCTTTGCCGCGTTGTTGGCCGAAATCCGCGGTAGGCTGCGGGGGTGAGGGAAGGGCTCAGACGTACAGAATTCAAAATTGGCGGGCGGAAACGCTCGATACCCGCAAGTCGTCACTCCGCCAATTTTGAATTCTGTACGTCTGAGCCACGGGGGTTGGTTTCCGCACGGGCTGCCATCGGGTAGAATATCGTGCGATGAAAACCTCCTGGATACCTACCGCTGTTCCCGCATTGCTCGCCACGTTGGGTGCTTCGACGCTCCTGTTGTGGCTGAGCAGCGGTTTGTGGACCGTCGAGCCGACGGCGGAGGCCGACGGCCGGCAGACGCCTTGGCTGCTGTCGTTGGGCAATCAAGGCCGTCCGCCGCTGACGCTGCGCGAACCGGGAGTGGACGGCACGCCGGAACCAACTCTAGACGCTGGCACACGGGCAACGGCGGCGGGACTGCCGATTCGCGGTCCGGGCCAGCCGGCCGACATTCCCGGCGTTTGGCCGGCGTTTCGCGGTCCGAACCGAGATGCGATTTGCGACGACGGCACGCCGTTGGCCCGCGTTTGGCCGCCCTCAGGGCCGCCCGTGCTGTGGCGGATCGAGTTGGGCCAGGGCTATGCGAGCCCCGTGATCCGCGACGGCCGCGTGTACGTACTGGACTATGACGAACAGGCCCGAGCTGACACGATGCTGTGCCTGTCGCTGGCCGACGGCCGCGAGATTTGGCGCAACAGCTATCCAGTCGAAGTCACGCCGAATCACGGCTGTTCCCGCACCGTACCGGCCCTGGTCCAGGAGTGCGTTGTCTCGATCGGACCGCGATGTCATGTGGCCTGCTGGGACGCCGAAACGGGTCAGAATCGCTGGCTGATCGATATGGTCCAGCGGTTCGGCGCCGAAGAGCGGCAATGGTACACCGGCCAGTGCCCGTTGGTGGACGGCGACCGCGTGATCCTGGCGCCGGGGGGACCGGATGCGCTGTTGGTTGCCGTCGAGTATCGAACGGGCCAGGTTCTGTGGAAGACGCCCAATCCGCGTGGCTGGAAGATGACCCATTCGTCGATCATGCCCACCGAGTTCGCGGGCCAGAAGATGTATGTGTACTGTGGCACGGGCGGGACCGCTGGGATCGCAGCCGACGACGGCCGGTTGTTGTGGGACGAGACCCGTTGGGTCGAGAATTTCGCGACCAGTCCTTCGCCGCTGCCGTTGCCCGACGGCCGGATCTTTCTGTCCAGCGGCTACGACATCACGGGCGCCATGATGCTGCAGATCAAGGCGGTGGGCGACAAGTTGGACGTCGAAGAGGCGTATACGCTGAAGCGGAAAGAATTCAACTCCGAACATCAAACGCCGCTCTACTATCGCGGACACCTGTACGGCGTGCGGAAGTTGCGAGAGCAGATGCTGTGCATGGATTTGGACGGCAAAGAGTTGTGGAACAGCGGTAGCTTGAAATTCGGCCACGGACCGTACATGATTGCCGACGGGATGATCGTGGCTCTGGCCGACAACGGCTTGTTAGCCATCATGGAGGCAACCCACGAGGGCTATCGTCCGCTGGCGCAATTTCAGGTCTTTGAGAACGGCCACGACGCCTGGGGCCCGATGGCGATCGTCGCCGGACGGCTGATTGTCCGCGAGATGCACCGCATGGCCTGTGTAGACCTGCGAGCCGGAACATAATGACCCCACCGCCGACGGACCAATGACCAACAGCACTAACAATCCAACGCCAAAAACTTGTTGCGGTGAGAACCAGCCGCACGGAACGAGCACCTGGACGCTGATTGTCGGCGGGGCGATCATCGCGTCGGTTGCGCTGTCGCTGGCGGTTGCCGCATGGGCCGTGCTGCGCGTCGATCCCTGGGGCGACGCCGCACCGGTTCTGTCGGAACGATTCGTGTTCGACGCCGACGATTACCAGCGGGCCGATCCAGCGCTGATCGCCTTCCAGGAACGCGGGACGTTCCCGACCGAATTGAATGCCGTGCGGGGTCTGGCCGTCGGGCCGGATGATCGCATCTACGTCGCTGGCGAAGGCGTGGTTCGGGTGTTCGCGGCCGATGGCCAGCGGGTTACCGAGATCCCTGTCAAGGGCGAGCCGTCGTGCCTGGGCCTGGGCGGCGAGGACCACGAGCATCCGAGCCGTTTGTACGTCGGTGTCGGCAAGCGGATCTTGCTGTTCGATTTGGAGGGAGTGGCGATCGGAACCTGGACAGACGGGTTGAACGACAAGTCGCTGCTCACTTCGCTGGCGGTGGCGGAGGATGCCGTCTTTGCGGCCGACGCCGGAAACCGTGTCGTTTTGCGTTTTGATCTCGACGGCCGTTTTCAGGGGCGCATCGGCGAAGCGAACGCGGCGCGGGGTGTACGGGGATTTGTCATTCCCAGTGCGCATTTTGATGTCGCGGTGACGGCCGACGGCTTGGTGCGCATCGCCAACCCCGGAGCTCGGCGGATCGAGACGTTTACGCCCGACGGCGACTTTCTGGGCCACTGGGGCAGGGCTTCGGCCGACATCGACGGATTCTTCGGTTGCTGTAACCCGGCGGATTTTGCCGTGTTGCCCGATGGGCGCTTTGTGACGGCGGAAAAGGGAATCCCGCGAGTCAAGATCTACAGTGCTCAAGGGGAATTCAAGTGTGTGGTCGCCGACCCCCAGATACTGGGCCAGACGATCAACGCCGCCCAGTTGGACCAGGACAGCGGCCACACGCCTACGTTTGATGTCGCCGTCGACCGCAGCGGTCGCGTGCTGGTGTTGGACCCGATCCGGCGCCAGGTGCGGGTGTTTGTATCCAAAGGAGAGACGAATTCATGAAAAGTCACGATCCATCACGGCGGCAATGGCTGACGGGGCTGCTGCGGGGGAGCCTCCTGTCGCTGATCGCAGCCGTCTGTGCCTTGTTGATTGGACGTTCCAGCGGCGAGCGCAGCGTCCGTTGTGCGCAGCGACTGACCTGCGAGCGTTGCGGAAGTCTGCCTGGCTGTCGTTTGCCACCGGCCGTCGCCTGGAGACAACGCTAGATGCAGCGGCCCGTGTGGGATTTGAGATTTGAGATTTGAGATTTGAGATCTGAGATTTGAGATTTGAGATCTGAGATTTGAGATTTGAGATTTGAGATCTGAGATTTGAGATCTGAGATTTGAGATTTGAGATCTGAGATTTGAGATCTGAGATCTGAGATCTGAGATCTGAGATCTGAGATCTGAGATCTGAGATTTGAGATTTGAGATTTGAGATTTGAGATTTGAGATCTGAGATTTGAGATTTGGGATTTGAGATTTGAGATTTGACCTCCCAAAGGCATGCGCATGAACCAAGTCGATCGCCGGAGTTTTCTTGCGGACAGCATTCGCACGGTAGGCACCGTGGCCTTGGCCGGTGCGGCGGGCGTGCTGGTGGGCCGGACGGGAAGTGCCGAGCCGATGGTGTGGCAGTTGGATCCGGACAAGTGCATTGCTTGCACGAACTGTGCGACGAAGTGCGTACTGGACGTGTCGGCGGTCAAATGCATCAACTGTTTTGACATGTGCGGCTATTGTGACATCTGCACGGGCTACTTCGAGATGGGTTATACGGCGCTGGATACCGCGGCCGAGAATCAGGCCTGTCCGACCGGGGCCATCGTGCGGCGATTCATCGAAGAGCGTTCCGGCCAGCGGTTTTACGAGTACACGATCGACGTGCCGCTGTGCATTGGGTGCGGCAAGTGCGTCAAGGGCTGTGCGCTGATGAACGGCTCGTTGTACATGCAGGTCGAGCACGACCGATGCCTGGATTGTAACGAATGTGCGATCGCCATCGCCTGTCCGACGCAAGCGTTCTATCGCATCCCCGCGTCGCAAACAGAGATCATGAAACGCAAAGCGATCGCAGCGCTCCGCTCGCGAGCGCAGCGCACGCTGCAAGCGGCTGGCGGCGACGCCGTTGGACGCCGCGAGGCCGCGGAGCTGCTGGCGCGCCTCGACCAGCAGCAGCGGTGGCGTGCGGAACAGGAACGACTTGACACATCGGCGGGCCGTCAGGCGGCGGTGTCCAACGACCAAGCTTGAGTGACGAAAGAACGACGAATGCGTAACGTTCGAGGAAGCGACCTCACCATGGTTCTGGGTTGGGCACTGTCGACAAGGGCTTTGGCGAGCGACTTGATCCCCACGCCGGAATTTGCGGAGCACGCGATCCCCGTTTCCATGCCGCCTGCGGCGGAGAGCATGGCTTGGGAATGGATCAACATCTTGATCCTGGCCGGCGCGTTGGGATTGGCATCCTACTTGGCGCTGGTCAGCCGTTCGCGGCGGGGTTTATTCTTGCTGGCAATTGCTTCCCTCATCTGGTTTGGCTTTGTCCGCGACGGCTGCGTGTGTCCGATCGGCGCGACGCAGAACGTGGCATACGCCTTGACCGATTCGGGCTACGCCATTCCGGCCACGGTCGTCTTGATGTTCGCCCTGCCGCTGGTTTTCACGCTGTTCTTCGGGCGGACCTTCTGTGCGGCCGTCTGCCCGCTGGGCGCGATCCAAGAGGTGGTCGCGGTGCGCAGCGTCCGCGTGCCCACGTGGGCCGATCACGCTTTGGGGATGATTCCCCACGTGTACCTGGGGGCCGCTGTCATTTTTGCCGTTTCGGGCACCGCGTTTGTGATCTGCCGCTACGACCCGTTCGTCGCCATCTTTCGCTTGAGCGGCGACGTCAACATGCTGGTGTTCGGCGCTTGCTTGTTGTTCCTCGGCTTGTTTGTGGGCCGGCCGTACTGCCGTTACCTGTGTCCTTATGGCGCCATCCTGGGCGTGTTTTCCAAGCTCGCCAAGTGGCATGCCAAGATCCCGCCGGAAAACTGCATTCAGTGCCGGTTGTGCGAGGATTCCTGCCCGTACGGAGCGATCCAAGAGCCGGCCTTGCCGCTGGCGCCGCAGGCGAAACCGGCAGCGCGGCGACGGCTGGCCGGCATGTTGCTGCTGACGCCCGTGCTGATCGCCGCCGGCATCGGATTGGGAATGTTGTTGGCCGTACCGCTGTCGCGAATGGATCCGCAAGTCCGCTTGGCGGAACGAATTGGCGCGGAAGAAACCGAACATGTCACGGGAACGACCGACGCCAGCGAGGCGTTTCGCGGCACAGGCCGGCCCGTCCACGAGTTGTACGGCGAAGCTGTCCAGCGGCGGGACCGTTTCCGCACCCTGGGCGGCTGGCTCGGCGCGTGGACCGGCTTGGTGATCGGACTCAAGCTGATAACGCTGTCCATTCGCCGCAAGCGGACTGATTACCAGCCCGACCGTTCGCGGTGCGTGTCCTGTGGCCGCTGTTATTGGTATTGCCCCGGCGAACAAGTCCGTCTGGGGCTGATCCGCGACGTGTCGGAAGTGGTTCCGGAAAAAGAGGATGCGAGCCTCGGGGCGTAGGGGCGGCGTCCCCTGGGCAGGTATGCTCTGAGATTTGAAATCTGGCATTTGAGATTTGACATTCTGCGATGCTTACCACCGCTGAAAAATACACCGTGATGTTCCGCTGTGCCCTGGTGGCTGGCGTGTTTTCGTTCCTCTTCGGCACGTTGCTGCTGGTCGACTACAGCGCTCGCGTCGATCAGGATCCGCTGAACGCGCCCCAGTACGTGGCGCTCAAAGCTCGGCTCAAGGCGAACCCTCGGGATGACGTGGTCAAGCAGGAACTGCGTCTGTTGGATCTGGAATTGCGGAACGAGTATTTCCAGCGGCGACGGTTCAGCACGTGGGGTACATGGTTGCTGGTGATCAGCGTTGCCGTGACGCTGGTTTGCGCCAAAGCGGCCGCGGTGTTGCGGCGGCGACTGCCGCAGCCTCAGCCACGGGAGGTGCCGCAGGACCTGGAAGGGTACCTGCATGGCCTCAGTCGCTGGGCCGTCGCAGGCATGGGCGGACTGATCATTCTAGGCGGGCTGGGGCTGTGGGCGAGTGGCCGTAGCGGCGTCGATCCGGAAGGGATTCTGGTTGCCGACGCGTCCCGCAGCGTCGAAACGTCCGCGCCATCTGCGGCGATCGAGCCGTCGCCTCCCAAGCCGCCCGCACCTCAACAGCCCCCCCCATCGCCCGCGGCGCCCGAGCTTCCGCTGTCGGTCGTCGTGACGCCGCCAGCCTCCGAGCCGCCTGCGCCCGAACCGCCCGTGATGGAACCGGCACCCGCCGTGCCACTGGCTGCCGAGTCGTCGGCTCCCGATGACGCTGTGCCCAAGCCGGCAGGGGAATCGCCCGCCGATCCGGCTACCGACGAGTCCTGGCCACGCAATTGGCCTCGCTTCCGCGGTCCCGACGGGACAGGAGTCACGGCTTACGCGAACCTGCCCACGACGTGGGACGCCGCCTCGGGCGATGGCGTGCTGTGGAAGACCGCGATCCCGCTGGCCGGCAACAGTTCGCCGATCATCTGGGACAAGCGGGTGTTCCTCACCGGCGCCGACGAGACGCGGCGCGTGGTGTACTGCTGCGACGCGGACACGGGCGCCTTGGTATGGGAAGCCGAAGCTCCGGGGACGGCTGAAAGCACCGCGACGCCGCCCAAGGTGATGGAAGCGACCGGATACGCCGCGCCGACCCCCGTCACCGACGGCCAGCGCGTGTACGCGATCTTCGCCAACGGCGATATGGTCGCAGTCGATTTTACCGGTCAAGTCAGCTGGTCACGGAGCTTTGGCCTGCCCAAGAATGCCTATGGTCACGCGGCGTCGCTGGCCATGCACGGCGAACGGGTGTTGGTCCAATTGGACCAGGGGACTCGGCAGGACAAGCTGTCCAAGTTGCTGGCATTGAACGCCGCGTCGGGCGAAGTCGTCTGGGAAACGCCTCGCGAAGTACCGAATTCGTGGACCACGCCGATCGTCATCGAGCACGAAGGTCGGGTGCAGATTATCACGGCTGCCGATCCGTGGGTGATCGCCTATGCCCCGGCGGATGGCCAGGAATTGTGGCGGGCCAAGTGTTTACAGGCCGACGTCGGGCCATCGCCGACGTTTGCCAAGGGCACCGTGTACGTGGCCAACGAATTCCCCGGCATCGCCGCCATCCGCGCCGACGGCACGGGCGATGTGACGGACAGCCACGTGTTGTGGGAAGCCGATGTAGGCGCTCCCGACACGTGCAGTCCGCTGGCCGTGGATGGCTTGTTGTTGGTGCTGGCCTCGTTCGGCACGCTGACCTGTTACGATGTCAACGAAGGCGGCGAGCCGCTGTGGGAGGAGGATTTCGACGGCAACTTCACCTCGTCCCCCGCCTCGTCCGGCAAGTCCGTGTATCTATTCGACGAAGCCGGCAAGGTGTACGTCGTCGAGCCGACGGAGGCGGAATGCAAGCGGCTGAGCGAAGCCGAGTTGGGTGAGGAGTGCGTGACCAGCCCCGCGTTCCAGGCGGGCCGAATCTATATCCGCGGCAAGGAGCATCTGTTCTGCCTGGGCAGCCCTGCGCCCTGAGCGGTCGGGGCGGTTGAAAGCCGGCGGCAGGTTGCAACGCCGGGCCGCCAGACGCCGCCGTCGCTCGGTGATGTCCGAACCCGTCGCGCGATTTGCCGATGCGTGCAACGGGTACCAGGCCTGGGGCCATTGCACAATCGTCGCCAACCAGTGGTACGAGACCGCCTGGAAACGGGCGCAGGTGTTTCCGGACACCAACAGCGATTTCTTGGTAACGCCAGCCCATGCGTTGCCGATCATCAAAGAACTCTGTTTCGCTCCAGACAGCAGGGGATCCTCCGGGGAACTCGCCGCGCCGGCGTATGGGTTGCGAACGGAAATCCGCAATTGGACCAAGTCGACGTAGACCCGGGTCAAATCCTATCCCAAATCCCGGCCACGTCGGTCGCGATTTCGTCGAGGGCGCATTCCAGATCGTTTTGCGCGTCAGCCGCTTGGGACCACGCTTCCGCGAAACGCCGACGCCCTGCGTTTGCGCCGTCCTGGCCATCGAAAGCCCGCGCGGGCAAGGGCGTCCAAGCTGACGTATCGAGGCGATCGCGAGGATCCCGGGCAGGGGCAGAATGCGGTCCCATGCGACTGCGGCCGACTGGGGCCAAGGGGACAGTCGCCGAGGTACGTTCCGCCGCGGAGGACGACGCGGCCCCGCCAGTCCGTAGCGGCAGGCTTGCGGCCGATTCGATTGGGCCGAGGGATTCGCCTTCGCCGGTCGCGGCGCTGTTCAAGTAATTGACGACGATCAGGACATCGAGTGCTTCCAGCCGGTTGTCTGCGTTGGTGTCCAGGTACGGCGGCAGAAACTCGCCGCTTGCCGGGATCAAGGGCAAATCCCGCGGTCCCGTACGGTTGATCTCGTTGATCAGCGTCAGCGCATCCAACGGCGTGATATCTCCCGAGTTGTTCACGTCCAGCATATTCGTCGGATTCGCCCACGGCGTGGCGGACAGCCCGGGGCCTCCCGGGCCGAGCGTCAGGCCAGCCGCCGCCAGATTGTCGTCGCCGCGCTGGCCTTCGACCAGCCGCAACTCGATCCGGTCCGCATGGATGATCGCCCCTGTGACTCCGTCGAACAGGAACGGATACCAGTGCGGCTCGGCGTTGTCGGGCGTCGGCCCGTAACGATAGTACGTGTTGGCAAGCGTGCCGGGCTGCAGGTACACCGTCAGCGTCGTCGCCGCTCCAGCCGCCAAACCGCCGGCGTTCAACTGGAAGAAGCCCAGAGGGAATTGGATGTTTCCCGGTGCGCTGCCCGCCGCTGGATTCGCCACAGCGGCGACGTCGCTTAACACCACCGGCGCCAGGGCGGAATAGGTCGCGTACAGATTGTCGGACAAGCTGCGCACGGAGGCCACGCGGTTCTGCAGGCGGTCCGGCGTCCCGTCGCGGTTGCCGTCGCCTTCGTAGGGCGCGCCGTCCTCGACGAAATCCGCCACTCCGTCCCCGTCGCTGTCCACAAGGATGACGTTCACGCTGGCCGTTCCGTAGTCGATCTTGTCCGCTGGAATCGGGCCGTCAATTCCGTACAGCGTCACCTGCCCAGCCGGCAGCACGTCGGCGGGATTCGCCTGCATGACGACTTGGCCGGGTGCCGTCGCCGTCAGCGGGATCCGGACCAGCAGCGGTTCGTTCACACCGTCCGGTATCGCCGTGCGGACGGCGCCCATCTCGTCCAACAGACCCGGCGTCGCAGGATTGCCGGCGCGGACGTTCGGAAAACTGGTTCCGAAGGCAATCGCTCCGGTCGCCGCCAATGCCGCGCCGTTGTACGCCACATCCAAGTAGGCGGAAAATACTCCCAGCCCCGCCGGCCTCAAGTCAGCCGCATAGACGTTCAGGAAAAACGCCTCGCCCACGTTGATCGACGAAATCGGCTGGCCTCCCGCGTTGACCGTCTCCAGACGCAAGCGGACCAGCGGTCCCTCGCCCAGCGGCGGTACCGGTTGCGGCAATTGGACCCGAGGCTCCGGCAGCAATCGCGATCCGAGCGCATTGAGATCTTCCAGCACTTTGTTCCCGTCAAAGCTTGACACCAGACTGTCGCCGTTGAAGTCCAAGAACGGCGGTGCAACGTCGGGCGGCACAGGCGGCTTGGGCAACGTGCGAACCCCATTGCGGGCGACCTCGTTGAAGACCAGTAATGCATCCAGGGGGGAAGCATAGCCGTCGCCGTTGACATCGACAGGATGGTACGGGTTCTGCCAATCAAAAAAGACCTCGATCAGCACTTCAGCCAGATTCGACTCGACCGTGCCGTCCCAGGCCCTGTACGTAAAGCGGTCGGTTCCTCCAAAGTCGGTTTCGGGCGTGTAGACAAACGAACCGTTGGCAAGCAGATTCAAGGTGCCGTACGCCGGCGGATCGACCAACTGGACCGTGAGCGGATCCAGGTCCACATCCAAGTCGTTGGCCAACACGCCTTGGGCCACGGTCACGCTTAGCGTTTGATTCCGAAACACGCTGTAGCGGTCGTCAACCGCGACCGGCGCGTCATTGATCCCCGCGACCGTGATCGTGACCGTGGCGAGGTTCGAGTCAAAGAACCCGTCGTGGGCGCGATAGGTGAACGTGTCGATCCCGAAGAAATCGGGATCGGGCTGATACGTAAACGAGCCCGCGGCGGTCATGTCCAGCGTCCCGTGGCGGGGCGGACTGACCAGCAGCGCCGTCAACGGGGCGCCCTCCTCGTCAAAGTCGTTGGCCAGCACGCCCGCGGCCGTCGTGACGTCCAGTTCGGCGTCCTCATCGACCTGATAGGTATCGTCGACCGCGACGGGCGGGCCCTTGATCTGCAGCGCCGCGCCCGCGTACACGATGTTGGCAGTCCGGTCCAGTGGTGCGTCCAGTCCGAACAGCAGGAACTGACTGGCGGGCGAACTGTCGGCGGGTTCGGGACGGAACTCCAGCGTGCCCCGCGCCAGGGCGACGAACTCGATCCGCCACAACCGATGCTCCTGGCCGTTCGCCAGAACCGTCGTGCGGCCCGCTCCGGCTTCGTCAATCAATCCCGCCGTCACGGTTTGCCCGGCCAGGAAATGCGGGAACGGGGAGCCTGCCGCCAGGGGCCCTGCGACTGATGCCAGCCCGCTCGGATACGTGACGTCCAAGTACGCTGCGGCGACGCCCAGCGGCTCGGCCCGCAGGTCCGCCACCCAGGCTTCTAAGAAGAACCGCTGGCCCGCGTTGATCGATGCAATCTCCGCGCCGGTCGAGTCGGTCGTCTTCAAAACCACCCGGGCCAGTTGGCCGGGCCCCGGCGAAGACGGCGTTTGCGGGATCACCAGGCAGGGCGGCGGCACGGGGCGCGCGCCGCCGTTGTCAATGGCAGCCGCGGCCGCATCGACGTCCGCTTGGGCGACAGAACCGTCCCCGTCAACGTCGACAAAGGGCGGCGGTTCGTAGTCCACGGGCAACGGGCCCGCGCCCTCGCGGAGCAGGTGGTTGGCGATCAGCAGCGCATCGATAGGCGAAATGAAGCCGTCGGCATTCACGTCGGCGGGATGCGCTGGATTGGTCGGACGCAGCCGCACGTCGATCGCGACCCGGACGTCCTCCGAGAACAGCTGGCCGTCGGACGCTTTATAGGTAAAGGAATCTCTGCCGTAGAACAACGCTCGCGGCTGGTACGTAAAGGAGCCGTCGCTGTTCAGCGTCAAGTCCCCGTCCAACGGCGGGGCAACCAGCTGCGCCGTCAGCAACGCGCCTTCCGGATCCACGTCGTTCGCCAAGACGCCGGCGCCCCGGCCGACCACCAGTTGCTGGCCGGTGAACGTCTCATAGTCTTCCCCCAGGGCGATAGGCGGGTCATTGACCGGCTGGACGCTCACGGTCTGTGTCGCGGTTCCCGTATCATTGCCGCCGTCGCCATCCGTCAGGGACAGCACAATTCGCCGGTTGCTGCTCGTTGGATTGTGCGAGATGTTCTCGTAGGCGACCGCGCGAACCAGGGCTTGAACGGCAGCCAAGGTCGCTTCGACGCTGGTCAAGCGAACCGTCAGCACCCAGCCATCGATGGTAAAATCGCCGATCAGCCGCGGTCCGCCGCTGTCGTAGATCACCGTATCGCCCGCCAGGAAAATACCGTTCCCTTCGCGGATCAAGATCCGATCGTCGGGCGTGCCACCGATGACGATCGCCGCCACCAAACGGCCGCCGGCAAAATCGGGTGAATTGGCGTCGCTGACGGTCGCGGCGGGGAACACGGCGGTGGGCGGATCGTTCTCGACGTAAAGGATCGGGCCGGTCACGTTGCCGATCGCGGGCGGAACGTTCATCTCGGTCACCGTCACCGTGGCCAGATCGCTGGCGATGCTGAACGCCGTTTCTCCGCCGCCAGTCGTGACGTCTGCGCTGCCGCCGGCGCTGCCCTGGGTCGTATCCCAGGCCTGGTAGGCAATCGTGGCGGTCTCTGGCAAGCCGCCTGCCGGCGTGTAGCGAATGATGTCGGTGCGGCGCAGCAGCAAAGCCGCCACGGTGCTCACGGGCGGGAAGCTCTGGAAGGTGGTTCCATTCAGCGAATACGCCCAGGTTCCTTGGCCGCTGGCACTGGTGATCGCGATCCCGCCGATCACCGCATTGCGATCCACGTCGGTAATCCCGCGGACGAACTTGTTCAATGGGGCGCTGATCGGCGTCGCCACGTCGATCGTGCCGATCGACGGTGACTGGGGCACCAGCAGCGGCGCATCGTTGACGTCGGTTACATCGAGCCACCCGGTGTCGGTGGCTGCACTGTAGGCCGTGGCGCCGCCAAAGCTGCTGGCATCGACGAAATCGCCCGCCGTAGCCCCGTCGGACTTGTCCCAAGCGCGATACGTGACCGTGGCAATCTCGCCGTTCAAATGGTCGGGGCTGTATCGCAGGCGGTCATCGGCGTCCAACGCCAAAGCGCGATCCGGGGTCAGCTCGGGCAGCGGCAGGTACACGATGCCGTCCAGCGAATACTCCCAAGTCCCCAGCCCGGACGCGGAAATCAACACCACACCCTGCAATCCGGTGCTGCCGTCGGGATCGGAAACGCCCGTCACGAATTGGTTGAAAGCCACTTCGATGGGCGTATGTTCGTCCGTCGTGCCCATCTGCGGGTTGGAGGGGATCAGTACCGGAGCGTCAGGCAGGTCCAGCAACTCGAACCGCACGATGTCCACCACCGGATGCTGGTCCTCGTCCTGGCTGTACGCGGTCGAAGTGACATAGGTCACAATCGTCGGCGGCGAACCGTCCAGGCACAACTGCGTGTCCGGATCCGGAAGGTCGCCCGCCGGGCACTCGGCGATATTTTGCGTGGCGGGGCGTCTGCCTCCCGCCGTCCCGACGGTTTGGTCCCAGGCCAGGAAGGTGAAACTCGCGAAACCTCCGCCACCGCCGAAGGGCGTAAAGCGAATATCCGCCGAGTAGGGCAGATGCAGCGCATCGCCGCCGCTGACCGGCGCAATGTCCACGAACACGGTGCCGTTCAGCGAGTACGACCATACGCCGGGTCCGATCAGCTGCGTGATGGCAATCCCGCCCGTCGGATCGTTGCGATCCACGTCGGAGATCGTTGTCGTCCCCAGCCCGCCGTTGATCAGAGCCGTCAACGGAACCGTCAGGACGGCGTCTTCGTCCGTAACGAGTTGTTGCGGCGGATCGGCCGGTGTCAGCACAGGCGGATCGTTTTGCGGCAAGACGGTAAGCGTCACAGAAGCTCCGCGTCGCTTCCCGTCGGCGTCGCTGACCACATAGAAGAATTCGTCGCGGCCAAAAAAATCAGGGTTGGGCAAGTAGCAGAACGAACCGTCCGGATTCACTCCATCCAGGATGCCGTCGTCGGGATCGCAGTCGAACGTCCCGTGCGATGGCTGGGTGAAGGAAACGACCGTCAAGGGGCCGTTGACCGTCGCGATGGGGGCCTGGACCCACGCCGCAAACTTCATGTCGCTGCTGGCGTTCGGAGCTTGCAGGATGGTCGCCATGAAGGACTGCAAACTGAACAGCAGCACGTCGCCGTCGCCGAACACGGCCGCGTTGCTCTGGTTCACGTTGGCGATCAGCAAGGTCCGCCCGTCTTCGCTCAAGTCGATGTCGTTAAAGTCCGCTTCGGCCGCCGGCATATCGCCGCCGGGCAGGCGAATGCGGTAAGCCGCGATCAGAAATCCGTTGCGGTCGTAACGGTAAACGTACGGATTGATCGCCGCGTTGGGCGAATTTCGCACGCCGTAGATATCGCCGTTGGCAGCGACGGTGATGGCCCGCAAGTCGCCGGGCAGATTGGAAATCTGCCGGATGCGGACCATGGTCAACGGATCGAAAACGCGGAGGAACCGGCTGGTTGCGGCGCCGCCCGGTCCCAAGGCGTACAGCAGCCCGTCGCGGCCGATGGCCAAGTCGATGAAATTGCCATCGTCGACGAAGCGCTGGACCGCCCCGGTTTCAATATCAAATCGAATGATCCCCGCGTCCGTCAGCGGGTTCTCGCCGGACAGCAATTGGTCGGTGGCGTAAACGAAATTCCGCCAGGCCGCCAGGCCGCCCCCCGCCTTTTCCTCCATCGTGTTCCAGCCGGCAAAGGTCTGATGCGTCAGTGTCTCGGCCAGCGGATCGTAGGTGGTCAAACGGGGCTGAGCCGTCCCGTTGTAGATCTGGACGTTGCCCTGCCGATCGACAACCAGATCCCGCACGTCTGCACTCGGTCCGGTGAAACTGGGCAATTGCACCGTCCGCACCAGTTCGCCGGCCGGGGTGTATTCCTGGAGCAGCGAAAACCCGCTGCTGCCCGTCGTCGAATGGGTGACCAGCAGGTTTCCGGGCGTCAGGACGGGGAAGATGTCGGGCCGGCCGTCGTTCGCCAATAGCCCCTGCGCGGCCGGCACGTTCAGCGGAAACGCATCGTCCTCCCAATCGTCCTCGCGCGTGGTATAGGCATCGTCAAACACAAAGTAGTTGCCGTTGCCCTCGACAGTGACTTGGACCAGCGCCTGATCGGTGCCGCCCAGTCCGTCAGCAAGGGTGTACGTAAAGGTCTCGATGCCCACGAAGTCCGGATTCTGCGCGGGCCTGTAGCTCAGCAGCGAGCTGCCGACGATCGTCACCGAGCCGCCCGCACTGGGCTGGCTCACGGCGATGATGGACAGCGCGCCCAACGGTGGCACGCTGTCGTTGGCCAACACGTCCAACTCGTTGTCCACCGTGCCTTGCACCACCGCAAAGGCGTCCCACCGCGCCGTGGGCAGCGGCCGCGACGGAGAGACAAAGGTGGCGAAGTTCATCCCGTCGGAAGCCCGCGTGAGGAACGTCAATACCGCGGTGAATTCTCGGTCCGTCAGCAGGATGGTCCCGTTGGTAAATGCGGCCAGCAGCCGGCCGTCCGCGTCCAAGTCGATGTCGCACAGTTCGCCCAGCCCGCGATCGCTCAACGGTTCGCCCTGCGGCACGGCAGCACTCGTATCGTTGTCAACCCGATAACGCTGAATGTCCGGATGGGCGGCGAAAATGTCGCCATTGGAGTCCACCGCAATCGCGCGATGATTGGACGGCAAGGTGATGGTCTTGAGCAATTCCATCGTTACCGGATGGTACTGCCGGACGACGGTCCCGATCGACGGACCGGCCGAACCCAACGTGTACAACAGTCCGTCCAGGCCGACGTTCAAGTCGATCAGCTCGCCGTGCTGACTGTGGAACCGCTCGAACGACTCCGTGGCCAGATTGTAGCGTACGATGCCGCGTTCGGTGCGCGCGTCGTACTGCGTCTTGGTATCTGTCGCGTACAGGTAGTTGCGGTAGGAAGCCATGCCGCCCAAGGTCGGCACGTCGGCTGTGCTCCAGCCGGCAAAGGAAACGTCGTCCTCGACAAAACCCGCTGCATGCGAGTCGTACGTGGTCAGCCGAGGGGCGAACGTGCCGTTGAAGATCCGCACGTTGCCCAGCGCGTCGGTGACCAGATCCCGCGCGCCGCCGGGTTCAAACACCGGCAGATCGTGCTGCCGAACCAATTGCCCCATCGGCGTGTACTCAAGCAACTGCGGCAGGCCGCCCGTCCGAGGCGAATTGGTGACCAAGATATTGCCGGGCTGCAACACGCCATAGTCGATCCCGCCACCCTCCGCAGCGCCGCCCACCGGATCCTGCACAAACGCCGCGTATGCCAGAAAATTCTCCGCGACGCTGCCGATGATCGGAAACGAAACCAGAACGCTGAAACGGGGGCGCCCCGGTTCCTCTGGATTCGCCGGCTCCTCCGGCGCCTCGACAACCTCCAGCAACGTCACGCGAGACTTGGCCGTGACCACCAGTTGGTTGTCGTGACGGATGGCGATATCCAAGCCGTTGACCGCCGGCTCGCTGGCCGTCAGCACCCCGTCCGCCGTGTACCGCTTCAACCCCGTGTCGGTCAGGGCGTACAGGTTCCCGTCCGCGTCAACGGCAATCGACTGCAATCGCTGAGCGATGTTAAAGGCCCGGACCAGCGTCATGGTTTCCGGATGATGCACCAAGATCGTGGTGTTGTTGATGGTGGCGTTCAGCGTGTACAGCAGGCCGTCGAGTCCGATTGTCAAATCCGTCGGCAAGCCGAAACCGGCGGAAAATCGGCGAAAACTTCGGTCGCGCGTGTCAAAGCGAATGACGCCGTTCGCCGTGCCGGCATCGGCTAACTGTTCGTTGGCAAAGACATACGGCCCAAAGGCTGCGATGTCGCCCCAGTGGTCGAAGGTCTGCCCCATGTCCCAATCGGGCACGGGCGGTTCGGAGAAATCCGAGAACGTCGCCGTGATCGGATCGAATGTCGTCAGCCGCACGTCGTCGTAACCATGGAAAATCTGCACGTGGCCCTGGGCGTCCAGCACCAAATCCTTTGCGATCAGCCGACTGCCCTGCTCCGTGCCGGGAATCACGATGGCCTGCACCAATTCGCCATCCGCCGTATATTCGATCAGCAAATCGTTGTCCAGAAAACTGCTGCGTGTGACCAACAGATTCCCGGGCTCGAAGGGCGTAAACAACCGCTGCTGGGCAAAATTGACTCCGACCGTCTCTTGAGTAACGTTGCGGATATTGATCGTGTGTTTGCCGATGCCGGGTGGGAAGGTCTGTTGCCACCCCGGCTGCGGGACGCGGCGCAGGGTGTAAAAGCCGGGATCCAGATTGTCCAGCTGATACTCGCCATTGGCATCGGTCACGGCCAATGGCTCCCCCTCGTCGAACAGCTCGTTGTTGTTGGTGTCGATGTAGATCTGCCAGTTCGGCAGTCCAGGTTCGTGCTCGTCCAAAATCGCATCGCCATCAAAGTCGTACACGACTTGGCCTGCAATCGAAGCTAGCAGGCGACGATCTTCCAGAGCCTCGAACTTCAGCTGCCTTCGCCGGCGCAGACGTTGAACGTTCCGCTGACGACGTTGTTGCGGCGATTTCTCGCGAAACGGAGTGGAAAACGCTGATAATGGCATACGCGCATACCTCGATAACGGGTGAGCTGCGGTGGTCGCTCGGTTAAGCGGAGCCTGCCTGGTGCCTTGGCGCAACTTCCGAGTATTTTCATAACCTCGGAATACCCCGGGCGCAACTCCTGAAATAGACCAGTTTTCAGTATACCACCGGGTTAAAAAAAAGCCGTTAAAATGTTTGCTGGGAACACCAGAAATCGGCCTGCGGGACGGATGTTCGCCGTCGGGGGGGGAGACGGTGCCATTCCGGGCTCAATGTGTTGATCGTAGACAATCCTCTGTTGCCATCGTTTTCCCATTGATAACCCTCCTCTTCCCTATTTCCCTATTCCCCTATTTTCGCCGTGGGTCATGCTCGCGCAGCGCCGCATCCAGCTGTTCCAGCAGCCGTTCCAGTTCCCGCCGCGTTTCCTCGTCCATCTCCCACGCATACGGCTTGCGGCGGACGTCGGTTTCAAACAAGCCTCGCTTGGCCAGAACGTACTTTTCAATCGCCAAAAATCCGTCCAATCCCGCCTGCAGCTGGAGACTGACCAGCGCACAAATCGGCAGGTACAGCCGATAGATGGCCCGTTCGTCGCCGTGCTGCAAGGCCGTCCACAAGGCCACAATACCTTCCAGAAACTCCATGCCCGGCATGGTCCCCGCAATCCCCCGGCGATAGCAGTCGACTAGCGAGAGCCCGCCGGAACCGTCGAAAATGCGAGCCCGCCCGCCACTGGCCTCCCGCAGGGCCGATAATCGAGGCCCCACCGGGTTCGATTCCGGTTTGAACAAGATCTTGTCCGGCCCGAAACGATCGAGCAACTGAATACAAACCTCCAACGGAATCGGGCGGCCGACGTAGCCCGATGCATCCTGGACGATCAGCGGCAGATCGACCGATTCCGCCAACGTGGCAAAATACTCCAGCAGCTGCTCGCCAGGCAACGCCGTCGAGACGGGCGGAATGGCCATCATCGCATCGCAACCCGACACGCGGGCCGCGCACGCGTACTCCAAAGCCTGCTTCGTGCTCTCGGCGCCCACCCCGGCAATGACCAGTCCCCGGCCCGCGCTCATTTCGGCGATCATCGCCGTCAATTCCAAACGCTCGCGGTGCGTCAGCCGCAACAGTTCGGACACCATGCCCATACACAAACCGGCGGCGCCCGAGGCTAACGCCCAATCGATCTGACGCTGCAAGCTGACGGCGTCGATCGTGTCGTCCGTCAGAAACGGGGTGTGGACAATCGGCAGGACGCCGCCCAGGGTTCGGGTCATCTCACCAGTCCCCCACACCGCCGTCCGGGTAAAATACCCGTTGCAGCAGTTCCTGTTGAAACGGATGCTTGCGGACCTCGTCCTCGTCGATCGCGATCCCCAATCCCGGCCGCGTGTTGGGCCGCACGATGCGCCCTTTCGGCTCGATCGTGAACCCCTCGTCCACCACGTCCGCTCGCCAGGGCACGTCGCCGTGGACCGTTTCGCAAATGATGTAGCTGGGCTGCGAGAAGCCGAACTCCAGCGAGGCCGCGGTGCTGACGGGCCCTTGCGGATTGTGCGGCGCTAACGCGATCCGGTGGGCGTCGGCCAGCGCGGCGATGCGCCGCGCGGCCGTGAAACCTCCGCAATGCGTGATGTCCAGTTGACAGATCTCACAGCCGCGCTCCGCGAACAACTGGCGGAAGTACGACAGTTCCGTGATCCGCTCGCCGGTGGCCACCGGGGTCGTGATCGCCTGGTTGATCATCGCCAGTCCGTCAATGCTCTCCGGCCAACACGGCTCTTCAAAGAAATACAGCCCATACGCGTCTAACGCCTGGCCGAACTTCAGCCCCATGGCCGGCGAAGGCCGGGCGTGACAGTCGACCATGATGTCGATGGCGTCACCGACCGCTTCACGCATCGACTGGACAGCGGCCTCGGCCAATCGGATCGGCCGCAAACCTTCGATCGGCATCGTCGGCGGTACGGCCATCGCTTTGAACGCCGTAAAACCGTCCTCAACCGCCTGCCGCGCCAAGTCGCCGAACTTGCGGGCGTCCTCGATCGACGTCCCGTAGAAATCCTCCATCCGCCCGCCACCCAGATGACAGTAGGTGCGGACGTAATCCCGCACCGGTCCGCCCCAGAGCTGCGAACACGGCATCCCCGCTATCTTGCCGGCAATATCCCACAACGCGATGTCGATCCCCGCGATCGCCGTCGCGCGGACAATCCCGTGACCGTGCCAAAAGTGCTGCCGGTACATCATCTGCCACAGATGCTCGATCCGCCGCGGATCCTCGCCAACCACCAATTCGGCTAAATCCTGCACCGCGCCGACCACCGCCCGCGTGTGCCATTCCAGCGTGGCTTCGCCCCAGCCGTACAATCCCGGCTGGTCCGTCAATACCTTGACAAACACCCAGTTCCGCATCCGGGCATGACAGACAGACGTTTCGATGGCGGTGATTTTCATGGGGGGGTGTCAGTTGTCAGTTGTCAGTTGTCAGTTGTCAGTTGTCAGGGGTCAGGGGTCAGGGGTCAGGGGGCTTGCTTTTTCTCGGCTTCGCCCTTCAAAACTTGCATCTTGTCTGCGATGGCCTCGATCAGCGTCTCCAATGCTCCTTGGGCGAGGATCGAGACTTCCTCCTGATACAGTCCTTTGCCAAACGAATCACGATCCAGCAGGTACGAGACGTCGCTGGCGTCGGCGAGCGTACCGATTACCAGCGGCGTACCGGCACAGCGAGCCCGCAACTCGCGCTGCAGCACGTTGTAGTGCTCGCCGCGAAGCGCCAGCCAGACGGCATCGCCCAGCCGCCAGATGCGGACGGTGTAGGGATACCAATCACCCGGCGGCAGATGTTCGATGCGGTGCAAGCTGCGCGTCATGCGTTCGGCCATGGCCCGCGCGTTCCTCGCTCGGATCGCATCGCCAGCCGCCTGGGCGGCACGCTCTTCCTGCTCCCATTGCACCCGCTCGCGTTTCACCTCGTCGGCGCTTGGCAAGTCCTGGCGATAGGGCAACGGAACCACAAACTGGCAAGCCTGCCAAATCTGGCACTCCTGACGGCGGCTCTCGTCCGCCGGCACGTATTTCCAGATCCCCAACGTCGCGCCGGAAATCACCGGCCCTGCATACTCGTAGCTGGTCTCCGCAGCCGGAACCGCTTCCAAAGCCGCCAGCGCAGCATAACCCAGCTGCCGTCCGTTGCGGTCCGCCACGGCGACGTCGCCGACAAAGCCTTCGCGGGGCCCCACGTCGCCCGACGCGCCCTGGAGGAACAGGCACGGAACGCCCGTGGCCGCTTCGACCACTTCGCGCAGGGCGCCGACATAGTCCGGACTGATGACCGTGTTCTCCCATGCCAGCGTCGTCGGATGGCAGGCATAGTTGACGATCGTGGCCAGCGGCTGGGAATCCGACCCGGTGAGGCGAGCTACCAAGACCGTGTCGTCGGCCACGCCGCTGGGGTTGTAGCCGCAAACATACCGCTGTTGCCCCGCGTCGTAGTAATCGCGATTGGCCGCCAGCGAACATCGCCCCACACCGTAGACGATCGACGCCGCCTGCTTCGCGTTACAAGCCCGGCGAGTCAGCGCCGCCAGATCCGCGCCAAGCTGTTCCAAATAAGGCGGAATCAAGTCGCCGCCGGGCAAGTCGTAGCGTTCGTACCCCATCAATCCGGCGGCGTGGGTATGAGAAAAAAACAGTACAAACCGCTCCCGCGGCAGCTCGGCCGCCGCCGCGACACGGTCCCGCAAGTCCTGAAACTCCTGCGGCCTCAGCAGACAGTGGTCCACAGCCACGATGACCTGAAACCCGTCCGCCGCCTGAAGACTTTCCAGGTACAAGACCGTCGCGGTCAACGGACGGTGGACGCCGGTGGACCGGTCATGCGTCGCCGCACCCCACATGCGATGATAAATGCCCACCGGCGGAGTGATGTCGCCGCGCGCGACGCCCGCCAGACAGCGGCTTTGCGGTGGATGCTGGCGGGGCATCGCGTTGGTCCTTGCGGAAACTGGAACCTTGGGGGGGAAACGGCTCGGATGCGAGCCGAACCTACAGCTTCAGGTCCGACGGCTTCAAATCCTTGGTGAACTTGCCGAAACCGAAGTACGTCGGTTCAAACGGCCCCACGGGGTCGGCACACGCCCGCTCGGGAATCTTGTCCGCCAGGCCGGTGGCCCAGTACGCGGCGTTGACCACCAACCGCCGCAGGTCTTCCGACGCGAAATCGACCGCCGCCCCCATCGTCGTGCAGATCACTTGCGACGTTTTGCCTTGATTGCCCGTAAACGTCTTGGTCCAGACCAGCGGCATCATGGGGTCGTTCTTCGGACCATCGACCGGCTTGTCCGTCGGTTTCATGCCCACCAAGACCTGGCCGAGCATCAGCACCTGGGCCTCGGGCACAAGGTTCTTGATGCCATAGACATCGGTGGGGCCCCAAACATCCTTGACCCCCTTCAAGATCGGATGATCCTTGAATTCTTCGTTGATCACTCCGCGGGTGCTTTCCACGTTATGATGTCCGTGATGATTGATCCAGGTCTCGCCCAACACCTGTTGGCCGAATCCGCCGGGCCAATCCTTGTTCCGCCAGTCGTACTTGATATACGCGCTGTCTTTGTTTTTCGAGTAGCTGAAGGCGTGGGTCGCCGTCCGCAGACCCAAGATCGGCTTGCCCGAATTCACAAATTCGTCAATGTACTTCATGTCCTCGTCCGGCAGTTCGCGGAACCGCGAAGCGATGATCATCATGTCGGCGGTCTGCAACTGCTGCAGCCCGGGGATGTAGTTCTGGTTCATCGGGTCGATCGTGCCGTCGTTCGGGTTGATCGAGAACAGCACGGTGCACTTAAAGCCGTGATGAACGGCCAGGATTTTGCCCAGCATCGGCAGGGCTTCTTCGGAGCGATACTCTTCGTCACCCCCGATCAGCACGATGTGCTTGCCGTTGCCCGGCCCTTCTTTGCCTTCGTACACCACCCAAGGATCGTCGGCCCAGGCCGCGATATTGGCACCGCATGCCAGCACGCCCAGGATGAGTCCGCTCAGTTTGGTTGCCATCGTCATGTTGCGCACGGGACGTCTCCTTCTTTCCAAAACCGGTTAACAGGTACTCGAACCATTCTGTTCACAAATCGCCAGCCGCAATTCCGTTTCGCATGCAGGAAGCTTTGCGGCGAGCTTTGATCGTAACGATGCACCCGCCGAGCCGCAAGACGGGGCCCGTGTGGCAATTCCCGGGTGGCGATTCTGGGCGTGGCGTTCTTGGCCGAAGGCCGGGTTTCCCCGGATGCTCTGGCAGGCGGCATGGCGGAGCATCTGAACTTCACCCAAGCAAGCGGGATCGCCCTTTCTCGTCGGTCGCCTCGACATGGGCAACCTGCTGCGGCCTGTGCGAGCCGGACGACAACCAACCCGAGCATCTCTTGGGGATTGCCCACCGTGGCCGACAAGCCGATCCGCTGGATGTCTCGTCCGGCAATCCGGCCAATCCGAGAGAAAACCGACAGCAGGTGCCAGCCACGGTCATCGCCAGCAAAGGCATGAAGTTCGTCAATGACGGACAACTGCGGCATGACCATATACTGTTCGAGCGTCTTTTCCGGTTCGGTCACGCCCTTGGACAGGTTGAGGACGAAATCGCCCCTACGGACCCGGTCAGTACCGCTGACGTAGCCATTCTTCGTACCTCCTTCGATACGAGCCCCAATTGTTCGCCAAGTTCTGCAGGGCGAGCATCACAGATTCGTTGCCGTTCGGCTAGAATGACCGCGAGCAGCCTCCTGGCCCTGGCTGAACACAGCCTGAATCATGCCGCGGCCAGCCTGCCGCTCCACGAACAGGGCCTAAAACCGTGAAAACACGCCGAGGAATTATCCCATGAAAATGCTCCCTTGCTGGTTCATCGTCTTGTGTTGTGCCCCATCCCTGGCCGCCGGAACGTTGCTGGTCGAAAACGGTCAGCCGCGGGCTACGATCGTGATCGCGCCGTCGCCGCCGCGGACGGTACGGCTGGCTGCGCAGGAACTGCAGGACTACGTCCAGAAGATCAGCGGCGCGCATCTGCCGATCGTGACGCAGTCGAGCGGGGCGGGAACGATGCCGATCTACGTCGGCCGCAGCGAGTATACGGACCGGCTGGGGATCACGGCCGACGGCTTGCAGGACGGCGCATACCGCATCGTTACAGGCGATGACTGGCTCGTGCTGATCGGTCAGGACACAGAATTCACGCCCATCGAACCCTGGGCGCGGAACAATGCGGAGATCGTCAGTGGCAAGCTGCAGCGCGAGTGGGACGAGATCACCGGCGCGCTGTGGGGCGCGCCGCATGCGACCCTGTACAAAGATCGTTTCCGACTGCCGGGCGAGACGGGACTGCCCGACTCGCTACGAATTGCGGGACAGAAACTCGCCCCGCTGGAGATGTGGAGCTTCGACGAACGCGGTTCGTTCAATGCCGTGTGCGGGTGGCTCAGTATGCTCGGCGTGCGCTGGTACGCGCCGGGCGAACTGGGCGAAGTGCTGCCCGTGCTGGACACGATCCCGCTGCCGAAAGTGGACGAGACGGTGCGGCCGGACTTTCCCATCCGCCGCTTTAACGTGCGGTTCGGCGTGCATGGGCACGACCTGGCGATGTGGGCCATGCGGCTGGGCAGTCGCGATCCTTACGGCATCCAGGTCGCGCACGGCATGCACGACATGACGCACCGCGACGAGATCCTGGCTGAGTATCCCGACTGGTTCGCACTGTACGGCGGCAAACGCCACAACCAGCCCGGCCAACGGCTCAACCAGCTCTGCTACTCGAACGAGGAATTGTTCCGAGAGACGGTGCGTTATGTTCGCGCCCAGCTCGACCACTACCAGTTGGACGCGATTTCCGTGATGCCGCCCGACGGCTACACCGCCATCTGCCAGTGCCCGCTGTGTGCGGGAAAGGATTCGCCCGAACGCGACCAGCGCGGCCTGTTGTCCGACTACGTCTGGGATTTCGTCGATCGCGTAGCCCGAGAGGTGCGCAAGACGCATCCGGACAAGAGAATCCTCAACTGTGCTTACGGCGTCTATACTCTGCCCCCGCTGAAGATCGACAAGCTGGAGCCGAACGTCGTAGTCTCGATCGTCGGCGGACGGCGACCGATGAACAGCCGGCCGGAGCAGCAGGAAGAAATTCGCCAGCTGCGCGAGAGCTGGCTGGCGAAGACCGACAATCTGATTATCGTCTTCGAAAACTATCCCTTCACCGACCGCGGCTGGTATCTGCCCTCGTTCACGCCGCACACGATGGGCGCAAGCATCAACGCCACCAAAGGCAGCTCGCAGGGCGAGGATATCTGGCTCAGCGTGCGACAGGACTTCGACCAGGTCGGCATCGGCTTCAATCACTTCCTGGTCTACTTCACCCAGCGGATGTACTGGGGCGGCCGGCAGCAGGATGCCGACGCCCTGCTCCGCGAATACTGCCGCCTGTTTTACGGCCCCGCCGAGCGAGAGATGCTGGCTTTCTTCGAGTTTTGCGAAGCGAATTGGCAGGACATGGAGCAAGACAAGGCCAAGGCCGATCGCGCGCTGGCGCTGTTCGCCCAAGCGCAGGCCAGGGCGGACGCGGGCTCGGTGGTTGGCCGCCGATTGGCTTGGATGGACGATTATCTCAAGGGCCTGCGCAGCAAGAGCCAGCAACTGGGCCAAAAACGCGGCCCGGTGCCCGTGCTGCGGCTGGTCGGCCAGTCGCGAGGGCCAATCGTCATCGACGGCAAACTGGACGACGACGCCTGGGTGAACGCTTTTCCCTCCGCCACGTGCCGCTTTGGCGAACTGCAAACGGGACGCCAGCCCATCTTTGGCACCACCGTCAAGTCCGCCTGGATCGGCAACAACCTGTACTTTGCCTTCCGCTGCGAGGAACATCCCGGCGAACCGCTCAACATCGGCACGACGAAGCAGGACGATGCCGCACTCTGGTACGGCGACTGTGTCGAAGTGCTGCTGGCCACCGACGCCCGCTCGTATTACCAGATCGCCGTCAGCCCGTCGGGCGCCGTGGCCGATCTCGACCGTTCCGCCGCGCGCACTGCGTGGTTCAGCTGGAACGCGCAGGCCGAGGTCGCCACGCACGTCGCCAAGGACCATTGGACCGTCGAGATGCGGATCCCGGTCACCCAGGATGCAAACGACCCGCTGCATCAAGTGATCGGGCGCAAGCCCACGCAGAGTCTGCCCTGGCACATCAACCTGTGCCGTCAGCGGATCCGCGAGGACGGCCAGGAACATAGCGCTTTCTCGCCCACCGGCGGGGAGACGTTCCATCACGAGTTGAAGTTCGCTCACTTCTACGACGGCCCATCACACCAGTTCGACGCGGGTGAACCCGAGGATGATTTCCTTCGCGCCCTCCGCATCGCCGAGAGCCTGGCCCGCAACGGCCAACGGGACGAAGCTCTCGCCGCCTATCTGGCCGCCGCCGACGGCAAGCTCACCGACCTGCAACGCGCTCACGCGCTCGAGCAAGCCGCCGCCACGGCCCGCGGGTTGCGCAAACCTGATGTGGCGGACCAATTGGCCGCCCGCATCCCCATCGCTGCCGTGCGGAATACGGTGCTCATTCAGAACCTGCTCGACCGTGCGCAAGCGGCGAAAGTCATCGAGCAATTCGCCCAAGAAGACATCGACGCCTGGCCCTTCTGGAAGCGAGGCGACGGCTATTTTGCCCGCGGCCGCGCTTACGTGGCCAATCGCGCCGGCCAAGAGGCCGAAGCCGATCTCCGCCGTGCGCTCCCGTGGACCAGCGAGGCACGAACGCGCGACGCCATCCAACTGGCGCTCGGTCAAAACCGCGAGCACAACCTTCAGGACGACGAGGCCGCACGGACCGCCTATCAGGCGATTGTCGGCGCCGGAAAGCACCTCGGCAGCGCCGACCAGTTCTACGCGATCCAGGCCATCGCCCGCATCCAGACCAGACATGGCCAGTTCGACGAAGCCCTCGCCACGCTGGGACGGGTGAACGTCGATCAGCACCAAGGGTTTTGGCGCGACTCGATGCAACTGGCCCGCGGCGATACGCTACGGGCCGCCGGGCGCCAGGCGGCAGCGTTGGCGACCTACCAGTCGATTCTCGCCGACCCGGCCGGCGATCCCCGTTTGCGCAAGGTCGTCGAGGAACGAATCAAAGCGTTGGCGGACGAGTGAGCGCAGAAAAACACGAACAGGGATTTCGTCGCCTTTGCCGACTTGGTTTCAATCGCGGCGTCCACCGGCAAGGGAGCCAAGAATCCGCCGAAGGCATCGTTCGGCGGACCCTTTGTTGATTCCTGGAGGCCGTCTATTGGATCACACGGGCTTCGATGCCCGCGATCTCGCGGTTGGTAAACTCGTCGGTCAAAAACCATTCTTGATAGAGGCGTTCGATCTCGTTCAGACGGCCGGTGACCGATGCCTTGGTCAACGTCCGCTGCACATCCTTTGGCCGATCCTCGTCACGGATCGGCGGGCGGACGCGCTCTGCGGGTGGCTGGTAGGATGAATCGAAGACCAGCACCGGCAGGGTGTCCGCAGGCAAGAAATGGCGCCACAGGAAGGCTTGCATTCGATCCTCGGCCGGCACGGCTTGACGGACGATTTCCCGGTCGCCGGTTTTCGCCGTCCCCACGACGGTGACGTTGACCAGCTCTTCCAATTCGGTCAGGCTGTTTTTCAGCGCCAGCCCCACGGCCTCTTGGTTGGCCGCCAGCGTGGCGCCGGCGGATTCGAGCCCCTCCGGCAGATCTTTGAAGCTCAGCGCGATCGGCCCGGCAAATCCGTCCCTGCGAATGGCAAAGACGGTCACCGAGGCGGAACCCTTGCTGGGCATCACGATCCGAGAAGGGATCAAACGCAACTCGAAATCGGGCTGCGGGTGGCTGATCCGGAGCCGGTAGGCATACTCCTTTCCGGCCTGACGCCTGGTGTCGCCGATGTGTACGAAGTATTTTCCGTCGGCGGGCAGCTTGATCATCAGGTAGGAATCGGCATGGTCGGTGTTCAGTCCCGACGCGGCGTCGTAATGATCGTCGTTCAACGCGATGATCTTGCCGTCCGCATTGGTGACTTTGACGAAGGAATCGAACGGAGAACCGAGCCGGCGGGCCTGGACTTCCGCGACGATGGTCTCGCCGGCTTTTCCTTCCACCTCGAAGACGTCCCAGTCACCCGGGCGATCCGCGCGCCCGTTGACGATGATGGGAAGAGCCACTTTCTGGGCCGTGGCCGCCTCGTCGTTGGGTTCCTGTTCCCGGCACTCGGGCAGCGTGTCCAGGGCAAACTGCACGTAGTTGGAAAGACGCTCCCCGTTCGCGGCGGCAAGCAGATAGTGCCCCGGTGTTGCGTCTTGGGGGGGCGGTGCCATCGTGGTCTCTTCCAGATTCCAGCCTTCCATCTCGATCGCCACCGGTTCACCCACACGGCCTCCCAAGGGGAAGATGCTGGTCACGAACGGCAGCTCGCCGATCGTAATCCGATACACGAAACTCTCCCGGCCGCGAAACAGCGCCTCGTTGATGCTCAGCACGTACTCGCCGTCCGCGGGGACTTCGTAATAGATGAGCGGATCGGGATTCGAACGGAAATCGTCGTTGTACGCGACCTCGTTGCCCTTGGCATCGTGCAGCCTCAGCACGGCTTGAAACCAGCCGGGAACGCCGTCGGGGACGTAGGGGATCAAGTCCCGGGCTTTGGCGGTGATCACCAGACGCTGCCCCTCGCTCGCCGAAAAACGGTACCGGTTCACCTCGCCCGCGGCGATCTGGCCGTTCATCGTACAGGGCACGGGGATCCGCAGCACGATTTCTTCCGGCGGCCTCTTGCGTTGGGCCAGATGCTCCCTGCCGAGCACCGGCAGTTGCATGGTCTTCATCGGCTTGCGGGCAACTTCGGGCACTTGGCCCACGTAAAAGGACAGCGAGTTGGAGACGCCCCGTTTGGTGACAACCCTGATCTCGCGGCGGCCTGGTTTGGCGTCGGGTTCGATCGTGACTTCGGCAAAGATGAGTTCGGTCTGGGAACCGACGGCCGGTGTGCGTTCGTCCTCGGCGAACCTCCTTTGGATCCGATCGATCAGGTTCTGCTTGGCGATCTCTTTCTCGGACTTTGGCGGCTCTTCTTTTGCATCCGTTGCAACCGGTGGCGGGGCTGCTGGTCTCTCCAGCTTCGCACTGCAATCGCTGCAGACGGTGGCGTCAAGCGGGTTCATACGGCCACACGCCGAGCACATAATGCCTTCCTCTGCCCCCGCAGCAGCGGGCGGGCCGATGGGCGCGGGAAACTCGTACCAAGCCATCTTGGCGGCCATGACGTCGTCCACCGTCGTTTCCGGCTTTCGCAACTCGTTCAGTTGCTGTTGGACCAACCCGAGCTCCTGATTGCCCAGGACCCGGGAGTACTCGACCAGCCGGACGGAAACCCCTTCCCCGCTCACCACCACGTGAGCAGGATTGAGGAGCGCCTGACCGCCCAGCCGGATCGGGAACGTCGTGCCCTGCTGGCCACCGGCCGGATAGACAAACCCGATGTACTGGTTCTGCGCCCAAGCCGAGGATGCCGCGGCCAGCAAAACGGCCAAAGCAAACATGGCAAATCGAAGCTTGTACATAATGCCTTTCCCTTGATGTCTTTTTCCTCTACATGATCTCTTCCAGCATCCCGGCCGACTTCATGCCTTCGTTTTCGGTGTCCAGTACGTAGGCATCAAGACCCCAAGGATGGGGTAGTTTCGCGGTGGCATCGATACCGGCCAACAAATAGAAGCTGCCCAGGAGGTCCGCCGGATAGACGGGCCTCTCCGCTACAAACTCACCGATTTTGTCGGACGAACCGACCGCCCGGCCGCCTTTGAATCCGCCGCCGGCAACCAACACGGTGAAGACGGCCCCATGGTGATGGCGACCCCCGTTCCAAGGCGGCGCCCAGTCGATCTTCGGGGGCCTGCCAAACTCGCCGGTACACCAAACCAGGGTACTGTCCAGCAAGCCTTTCTCGCTCAGATCCGCAAGCAGCGTTGCCAGCCCTTGGTCCAACAAAGGACATTGCCGCCGCATCGTCGGAAAGTGATTGGCGTGCGTGTCCCAGCCACCGGGGAAGCTGATGGTGATGTAGGGCACCCCCGCCTCGACCATCCGCCGCGCCGCCAGACATTCCTGCCCGAACGTGTTCCGCCCGTAACGGTCCCGGAGTGCCGCAGGTTCGTTATCGAGGTTGAAGACCTCTTTCCCCCTGCCCAAGATCAACCCGTAGGCGTTCTCTCTGGCCGCCTCGGCGGCAGCCATCTCCGGGACGTCCGCCAGGCCGTAGCCCATAAGATTGACCTTATCGACCAATTCGCGGCGGGCCTTCTGCCGCCCGTCGTCGATTCCCCGGTTGACGATTCCCTGCACCTCGAAACGCTCCGCATTCGGATCGCCGCCCGTGGCGAACGGTTTGTACGCGGGGCCCAAGAAGCCCTCCTCGGAAAACCGCCCGGCGGCCTGGAGCATGACGATGTAGGGCGGAACCAGCCCCTTGTATTCATCTTTTTTGAAGTACGTGAAAATAGCACCCACGCTGGGGTAAGCCAACCGCCCGCCGGGCGCGTGGCCCGTCTGCATCAGGTAGGCCGCCGTCTCGTGACCGTTATTGCCATGTGTCATGCTGCGGATCAAGGCAAACTTGTCGGCCTGCTTGGCAAGATGGGGGAACAGGAAGCTGAGTTGGATTCCATCCACGTTGGTGGGGATGACTCTATCAAACTCGCCCATATAGTCGTAACCCGTCCCCGGCTTCGGGTCCCAGGTATCGTTCTGCGACATGCCGCCCCACAAGAAGATCTGGATGACCGACTTGACCTGGCCTTTCTTGGCCTTGGCGGTGGCGGCCGCATCCCGAGCGGCCTTGTCGTCTGCCAGCTTCTGCTCGGGCGTCTTCTCGGGCTCGGCCGCAAAAGCGCGGGAGCCTAAACCGCTGGCCGCGACCAGACTCGCTGCACTCCAAGCGCCTCGCCGCATGGCCTCGCGCCGAGACACACGCTGTTGGTTATGTGGATCGTGGTTTGTGCTCATGATCTCCGTTCTCCTTCTGCTCCCGATGGGAGCGTCGTGCTAAGAAACCGACCGTTTCGAGTCAAGTTAATGCCGCAAAAGAAACTCGGGACTGTTGATCAACGCCCAGGCCAGATCGATCCAGACGTCGCGCCCTTTCGCAACTCCGGTGTTGGTGTGTTCCTCCGCGGCCTTGACATCCGCTTCCGTCGGAAACCGCGAAAGAATTGCCAGGTAAAGCCTCTCGGCGATTTCCTGCGGTTGGCCGCCGGCGGCGATCAGTGCCGCCAGTTTTGGGCCGTTCTGAAGCTTGCTCTGGATCGTGGCCGCGTTCAGCATGTGCAGCCACTGGGGCGTGGCGAGTTCGCTGATACGCTCGGCTTCCAGCCCCGTATCGCGCCCCGAACGTCCGAACAACGCCAGGAACGAACTGGTGATGCTGCCGTCGGCCAGAGCTACCGCAGGCATGTCGCTGGGAATATACGTGAAAGGTTCCGGAACGGCGCTGGTGTACAGGTCCGAAGCACCGGTAATGTCGTTCAAAGCATCGATCAGCACCTCGGCCTCCACGCGCCGCAATGGATAGCTGGCAAAGTTGGCAAGGGCTTCCGGCTGTTGAAATCTCGGTATCGACGAGAACCGGTAGGTGGTCGAAGTGAAGATCAACCGCTTCAGATGCTTCAGATCCCAACCGCTGGAGATCAACTCTGCCGCGAGGTAGTCCAACAGTTCGGGGTTGCTCGGCGGGTTGTCCTGGCGAAAGTCGTCGGGTTCGTGGACGATGCCGCGTCCCATGGCCCACGCCCAAGTGCGGTTGGCGATGGTGCGGGCAAACCAAGGATTCTCCGGCCGGATCAGCCAATCGGCAAACAGCTCCCGCGGATCGCGGTCCGGCGGAACGGTGATCTTGGTGCCGTCCGGAAAAGCGGCATCCAGCGGCCCGTTCTTGTCGATTGGTTCGGCCAGGGCCTGGGGAATCTGATTGGTCACCGTCACGGACTTGGCCACGGCGTCGATCCCTCGAGCGGTACTGCCGGGCACAGCGGCCGATTTGAGAGGATCCCAGAAGACGATTTCCTCTTTCCACTCGCTGGTGGGCTTGTAACCGACCTGCGAGAAAAACACGGCCGTACCGGTCCGGCGGTCTTCGGGCCACAAATGAATCCGTTCGCCCATGAAGGCCAACGCCACGGCCCCGGCAATATTCTCCGAGGTTTCCTCCTGGATGGCGCGGTAAAAGTTGACCGGCCCGACGCGGAAATTGCTGCCACTGGAGGTGAGCAGTTCCCGGGCAAACTGGTCGTACGGCTTGTTCCTCGCAATCGATTCCCAAACCCAGCGGTGATAGGCCTGCGCCGCATTGGGCCAAAGCGTGACGGGGAACTCGGCCTTGATTCTCAGGACGTCACTCCATTTCATGGCCCAGAAATCGGCATGGTCGGACCGGCTGAGCAGACGGTCGATCAAGGCGGCCCGCTTGCTCGGGTCCGGATCTTGGATGAACGCTTTGGCCACTTCCGCAGGGGGTAGCTTGCCGGTCAGGTCCAAGTACGCGCGGCGGACAAACACGGCGTCGGAGCAGAGAACCGGTTCGATCCCCAACGTCTTCAACTTTGCCAAGATAATCTCGTCGATCCGGTTCGCCGGCTGCGGCGGATCGGAACTGTCCACAATGCCTGCCACTTGCCGGGAGGCGACCAGTCGGTAGAGCGCCGCTTTGGCCTGCTGGGCCTGGTTGCGTTTCTCGTCGGCGGCCGCCATACCAGCCGCATACGCCGCCCGGGTTCTGTCGGCTTCCTCTTTCAGCGGAACGGCCGCAGCTTCCGCCTCCTTGGCGGCTTGTTCATCCGCCACGTGGCTCTCCTTGGCTGCGGCGATCCGTTGCTTGAGGCTCTCCAGAGCCTCGTCGACCGCCTTCTTCCGCGCTTCGGCCCTGGTAAAATCCTGTGCGGCGGTGTTGGCCTGAACCGCCGTCTGGTCCAGCTTCTGCGCTGCGGGGGTCAGAGCGGCCTTGGCATCGTTGGCCACTTTGCGTTTGGCGGCGGCATCGGCGGTGGCCAGCTGGATTGCCGTATCGAGTTGGATGATCTCCTTGGCCGCTTCCTGAGCCGCCTGGGCCGCCGTGGTGGCGGCGGCGACTTGGTTCTTGGCGCCAGCCAGTGCCTCGTCCGCCGATTTCTTCTGCGCCTCGGCTTCGGCCAGCTTCTGCGCGGCGGCCGCAACCGGAGCCTGCGCCGCTTGCTCGCTCTGCTGTGTCTGAGTCAGGGCGGCCTTGGCCTCGTCGGCCGCTTTGCGCTTGGCGGCGGCCTCGTCAGCGGCCTGCGTCTTCTCGGCATCCGGCTTAGCGGCATCTTCGGCAACTTGCTTGGCCGTGGCCTCGGCAGCCTGCGCGGCCTGCGCGGCCTGCTCGGCGGCCTCCGCCGCGGCGGCCGCCGCAGCCACTTGGTTTTTCGCATTGGCCAAGCCATCGTCGGCCGATTTCTTCTCTGCCTGGGCTTCGCTCACCTTCTGCGCCGCGGCCGTGGCCTGAGCCTGGGCTTGCTGCTCGCCCTGTTGCAATTGAGCCAAGGCAGCCCCAGCATCCGCCGCCGCTTTTCGCTTGGCGGCAGCTTGTGCTACCAGCTGATTCTTCTCCTCGGCCGTTTTCTCCCCGGCCACGGCGGCCTGCTCGGCCGCCTGGGCAGCCGCGGTTGCGGTGGCTATTTGGGTCTTGGTGTTTGCCAAGGCCGCGTCGGCCATTTTCTTCTGCGCCGTCGCCCGAGCCAACGTCTGGGATGCAGCGCCGGCCAGTTTTTGCGAATTCTGCTGCGCTGCCTGTGCTTGCGTCAGGGCCGCTTTGGCGTCGTCCGCCGCTTTGCGTTTGGCGGCCGCGTCGGCTGCGGCCTGCTGCTTCTGGTCGTCGGGGACTGCTTTGGCGTTGGCCTCCGCCGCCTGGGCCGCCTGCTCGGCGGCTTGATGAGCGGTCGTGGCAGCGGCGACTTGGTTTTCGGCATTGGCCAGAGCCTCGTCGGCGGTCTTCTTCTGCACCTCGGCTTCGGCCAGCTTCTGCGGGGCGGCGTTGGCTTTTTCCGTCGCCCGCTGCTCGTTTTGCTGTGCCCGAGCCAAAGCGGTTTTGGCCGTGTCAGCCGCCTTGCGCAGGGCGACCGCCTGATCCGTGGCTTTCTTGGCTTCCTCGTCAAGCCGGTTGGCCGCGTCGGAGGCGATCTTCGCGGCGGCCTCCGCCTCCTTGGCCACCTTCTCGGCGGCATCGTAAGCGGCCTGCAACGGTGCCGCGATGGCCCTAGCCTCTTCCAACGCCTTGTCCAGCGGAGGCTTGGCGTCGGTTGCGTCGGTCAAGGCTTTGACCGCAGCGGGCACGGCGGCCTCAGCCTGCTCCAAATCTTTCACACCCTGCTCGCCCGCCAAATTCTTCGTATCCGCGGCCTTTTGTCGCGCGGTGATGGCCACCTTGCTCGCTTCGGCGTATGCCGCATCGGCCTTTCGCATGGTGTCCCTTAAAGGCCCGATCGCTGCTTCCGCCTCCCTGGCCGCCTTCTCGGCCGCCTCGTAGTCGGCCTTGGCCTTGGCCTCCGCGTTTGCTTCTGCCGGCGCGGCTGCTTCTGCCGGCGCGGCTGCTTCTGCCGGCGCGGCTGCTTCTGCCGGCGCGCCTGTCTCGGCCGCCGCGTTGGCCGGCTTCGGTTCCTCCCCGGCATGGACCGAGGGCAAAATGGTAATCGCGAGGGCAACCCAAAGTGGCAAAAAGATCTTGATTCTCATCGCAAATCGCCTCGAGGATGAACTGTGGAGGGACTTTTCTTGCTACCCACGGAGCCCTTGAGCGTCTCCGTTTTCTGCGGATCGCGGTATCTCAACACCAGGAACGCAATCGTCACGGCAGGGCCTTTCTCGAAGACATTGCCGGGTGGGTCAGTCAGCAGACGCATCAAGGGAATGCGGCTCCGACGGCTGCATTTTAACCACAGCCTGTGTTGTGGGTTGGATTAAAGGCGGATTACTGAATCATAGCCTACCCGGTAGGCTGCTGTCCTGCAACACCCCCAGATCGCGCCGCGTGCTAGTTTTCCTCGCTGACAAGAAGGCTTTCCCGTCCAGGCAAGCGGGCTGCACGCTCGTTTTGCCCCCCTGCTAGCAGTCCATCCCGAAAAAAAGCTTGTCTTGACCCGCGTGGCATGAAAACCCTACGATCCGACGAGTTTTTTGCGCACCCCGTGCGCGCATGCGTTTTCCAGGGTGGTGACGGATAGATATCGCGTCCAATCCGCCGTCTGGCGTAGACCTAAGGATCGTTTGTGTACCGGAAACTGTCGCTGTACATTCTGCTGCTGGCTTTCGCTGTTCGCATCGCGGCCGGCTGCTGGTGGGAGCAGCGGTTGCCGGAGGGCGTGGAATTTGCCTTTCCGGACAGCGAAACGTACTGGGAGCTGGGGCGCGCGGTGGCGGAGGGGCGGCCGTTTGAAATGAATCCGGATCGCCGCGTGTTTCGTACGCCCGGATACCCGGTGCTGCTAGCAAGCGTGTTTTGGCTGGCCGGAGACGATCCGCCGGTTTTGGCGGCGCGCGGCTTGGGCGCGATCTTGGGTGTGCTGGCCGTGGGCGGAGTCATGGGCTTGGCGGGCTTGTTGTTCGATCGGCAGACGGCCCTGCTGGCCGGCGCGGTGGCGGCGATCTACCCCGACGCGGTGGCGATGAGTACGTTTGTGTTGTCCGAGGCGCCGTTCTGTCCGCTGATGATGCTGCACCTGTGCTGTTGGACGCTCGCTTGGCGCGCCGGCGTGCCGGGGCGTCAAGCGGCCTGGTGGTCGCTGGCGGGAGGGGCGGCTGCCGGTGTGGCGACTTTGACGCGTCCCAGTTGGCTGTTGTTCGTTCCCTTTGCGGTCGGTATCAGCCTGCTTCGCACGGCAGATCGGCGGCGTCTGGCCTGGATCGGCCTATGGTCGATCGCCGGCTTGCTAGCCGTCATGGCTCCGTGGTGGGTTCGCAACGGGCGGGTGACTGGAGCTTTTGTGCCGACCACACTGCAGGTCGGCGAGAGTCTGTACGACGGGTTGAGCCCACAGGCGACCGGCCAGAGCGACATGCGGTTTGTGGATGAGTTTCGCGCGCAGTTGCGCGCGGAAGACGCGGCGAATCCGCGGGCGGCGAGCCAAGGCGGCTGTTTCGAGGCACGGTTGGATCGCCGCATGCGCGATGCGGCGGTCGCTTGGGCGGTGCGTCATCCGGGGCGTGTCGTCCAGTTGGCGGCGGTGAAATTCCTGCGGATTTGGAATGTCTGGCCGAACGAAGCGTCGCTCCGCAGCTGGACGTTCCGTGTCGTACTGACGATCGCTTACGTGCCGCTGCTGGTCTTGGGACTGGGCGGCGTGTGGCGAACCGCCCGTTTCGGCTGGCCGTACCTGCTGTGCGTCCTGCCGGCCGTGTATTTCACCGCCTTGCACATGGTGTTTGTCGGTTCGATTCGCTACCGGCAGCCGGCGTTGCTGGTGCTGATCGTGCCCGCCGCAGGCCTGGCGATCCACGGGTGGCGCGGGATGCGCGGGGCGGGGGCAGCGGAAAGCGAAATGGTTCAAGAGCCAACGGGTTCTCCAAGGGGCGTGGAAGGATAGTCTGGCTCGTTTCGCGCCCGACGACTGGGCGTGCAGCGAGAGGGAAGCGAGTCATTCAGACCGGCGGTGATTTCGTCGGAAAGGCGCGCGGGGCAACTCGCGATCACAGGCGATGCACGAACGGAAGCGTGGACAACTGGCTCGCACAAACGCCTTTCTGCGCGGCGTCTTGCTGACCTGCGCCGTGGTGGTTGGCGGTCTGCTGGTCGTCTGGCTGGCCGTCAAGTCGCAGGTTCACGATGAAATTCGGGGGCAGGTGGAACGGCAGTTCGCCGAACGGTACCGCGAGTTCCGGGTGTCCGTACGGCATGCCCGAATGTACGAAGGCCGGGGGGTGGCGATTCACGGGTTGTCCGTCAGTCGCCGCGGAGACAATCGGCCGCTGGCCTACGTCAGCGAGGTGTTCGCCGAGTGCGCGGTGGACATCGAATCGTTGCTGTCCGGGAAGAATCCGCGGGCGAATCACATCCATCTTTCGGGATTGAAACTGTGGGGGGAGCGTCAGGACGACGGCTCGTGGGACATCGCACGATTGTGGCCGCTGCCCGAATTCGGTTCGTCCCACCCGTCCGTATCGATCCGCGATGCGACCATCGAGGTCAGCGATCCACGGGGCGGCGTCCGCCGGTTGCTGAACTTTCGCAACGTATGCCTGGACATGACGCCGTCCGTTCCCGCCGGGAACGCCGCGCGAGCGGACACCAGGCAGGCCCCGCCGCCGGCACGGATTCGCGGCCGCGCCGACGGCGATCATTTCGAAGGGCTTGCGTTTCAGGGCTGGATCGACGCAGCGCGATCCGCTTGGAGTGTCAGCGGCAAGGTGCACAGGCTCCAATGGTCGGCGCCGCTGCACGAGGCATTGCCTTTGGATCTGCAGCAGCGACTGTCGTCCGCGGTCGCCGTCCACGGCCAGCTGGATTTGGAATTCAGCGTGGGCAACGGCGAGTCGCCCGCCGATTTGCCTCGTTTCTTAATCAAGGGAGCCTTGGCCTCGGGCCAGATTCGCGACCGTCGGCTGCCGTTCCCCTTGTTCGACGTCCGCGGGCGATTCGAGTTGGACAACAAGCGGATGTGGCTGGACCAGTGTTTTGCCCGCAACGGAGCCACGACGGTGACGCTGCAACTGGAACGGCGAGGCTGGCACGCGGACGCTCCGCTGACCGTCGTAGGAGCTGCGCGGCAACTCGAATTGGACCGACGCTTCCTGGAGGTCCTGCCGCTGGACCTGCAGGACGATTGGGCAAACTACGATCCCGCGGGGACGATTGACGCCGAATTTCAGCTTGCATTCGATGGACGGCAATGGACGCCCGAACTGACGATCACCTGTTCGGACGTTTCCTTTGCCTATCACAGTTTTCCTTACCGGCTGGAACGCGGCCGCGGAAGGCTGCACCTGAAGGACGATCGGATGCAGATCGACCTGACCGCTGCCGCAGCCGGCCAGGACGTCGCTTTCCTCGGCGAATTCCACAACCCCGGGCAGAATCCGACAGGCTGGATGGAGTTCAACTGTCCCCGGCCGATTCCGCTGGACGAAAAACTGCTGGCCGCGCTGATCGATCCCAGCGCGCGCGACGTGGTGCGATTGCTGCGGCCCTCGGGCACCTTCTCCGCCCGCGGCCGCTTCGAGCGAACGGATCCTCGGCAACTCAAATTGCACCGGCAGGTTCAAATCGAATTGTTCAACGGCGGCATTCAATACGAGCGGTTCCCTTATCCGCTGGGGATGATTCGCGGCCAACTGCTGTGGGATGACCACGGTTGGACCTTTAAGAATTTGACGGCCCGCAACGATAACGCCTACGTCGAGGGCTCGGGGTTCTGGCGGGCAACGCCGCAGGGCGACAGCGAACTGGTCCTGAATCTCGTCGGCACGGATGTGCCGCTGGAAGATGGATTACGGGACGCCTTGCAGCCGGGGGCTCGGGCCTTGTGGAACCAGTTGCGGCCGCGCGGCACCATCGATCACTTGACCGTCGGGATCCGCTACGCCTCGGCCAGCCGTTTCCTGGGGATCGACGTCACCGCCCAGAAATGGCGCAAGAAGATGAACGACGAAGGCCGCAGCATCACGATCCAGCCAACCTGGTTTCCCTATCGGCTGGACGAAGTGGCCGGAACGGTGAACTACAGCAACGGCCGCGTCCAATTGCGAAACATTTCGGCGATCCACGACCAGACGCAGATCAACGTCAGCGGCGCGTGCGGCGTGGGCCACGACGGTTCCTGGACGGTCCAGTTGCCCAACGTCGTCGCCGACCGCATCCTGCTCAATCGGGAATTGCGGGCGGCGTTGCCGAAAGAAATGGGCAAGGCGGTCGAACGGATGGGCTTCGAGGGCGAACTCAGCCTGCGGGGCTCCCTGGCCTTTTCCGGCTCACCCGCAGCGGACGAGCTGCCCACTGCGGCTTGGGACGTCATCCTGGACGTCGAAGACGCCAGCTTGCAGTGCGGGTTTCCTCTCGAACATCTGCACGGCGAAGTCCGCCTGGTCGGCACCAGCGGCGAAGGAACGTTTTCCAGCCGCGGTGAGTTGAACGTCGATTCCGTGATGTATCGCGACATTCAACTGACCGGGGTGACCGGACCGATGCGAATCGATCCGTCGGGCATCGCCTTTGGCACGGAAGCGGATGCCGTGGTTCCCGGACGTGTCCCGCAGCCACTGACCGCGCGGACGATTGGCGGCCAGTTGTCGGCGGACATCCGGGTCGGTTTCGAGCCGGAATTGCCGTACCGCCTGCAGTTGCGTTTGGATCGCGGCGATCTGGCCGAGTTCGCCCAGGAGATGGAACTGAAGAGCCAGAACATTCGCGGCCGAGCGAACGCGCTGCTGACGTTAAGCGGCAACCGATACGGCTGGCCGTCCTGGCGCGGCACCGGCGCCATCCGGCTGTTCGAAGCGGACATCTACGAGATCCCCGTGATGTTGGCCTTGCTCAAGCTGCTCAGCATCCGCCAACCCGACACCACGGCGTTCACCAGCAGCGAGATCGACTTCCGCGTCCAAGGCGAGCACGTCTATCTGGACCGAATCAATTTCAACGGCGACGCCGTGAGCCTCAAAGGCCGCGGCGAAATGGACTTGGAACGTCGCATCAACCTCAAGTTCTACTCGCTGGTCGGACCGGGCGAACTGAACCTGCCCATCGTCCGGGCGGTGGTCCGCCAGGCCAGCAAACAGCTGCTGCTGATCCACGTCACGGGCACGCTGGACCAGCCCCAGTTGACCCGCGATCCGCTGCCGCTGCTCAAGGAAACGTTGGAGCAGATTTTCCCCGAAGCCGTCGGCGGAGAAGTCCTGTCGGGCTTGCCGCCGCTGGGCCTGCCGTCGCCGATGCCCGTACGGCGTTGAACGAGCGGATCGAACGAATCAAGAAACACCAAGAAATAAAAAAAGTCATCGCACGACGATCCATCGTCGTGCGATGACCTCTATCCTGAAACGGAACAACTCGGGGTCGTCCCGCCCTCCCGGTTTGTCTCAGTGCTCGGTATCGGCTGCCAGCACAGCTCGGCTTCAGTACGATTGGGGATTTTGAGGAGATGCGGCCGAAAACGCGCAGGCCAACGCTCGTCGTGGCGGTTGTGACCCGACGAAGAACAACACACGGCAGCAAGACAGCGCCTTGATCGCCCCGCTGACGCTTTGGCATACTACCGGGCCGTGCCCAATTCGGGCGAACCGCAGGACCGGAGTTGCAACCGCGAGCCGTCCCGCTGGGCGGCAATCGAACCGGGAAACATTCTCTTCCACGGACCGACCGGCGGCGTACTGGCCAAGTTCGCCAGATCTTCCCAGCGCTCGTGCCCCATCGCTTGCAGCGGCCAACCCTGCCGTCGCCAAATGGCCATCCACAGCTCGCGCACCAGATAGCGGGGCACATGGGCCAGGGGGCCACAGTCCACCGTCACCTGGACGGGCGAATCATCCTTGACGCAGCGAACCTGAAGGTCTTCGAGCAAGCCGGCGACGACCTGTTGCACGTCTCCGGCCAGCGTCGCCAAACGCGTGATGGCCCCCACCACGTTGGGGTTGTAATGCGCGGCCAAGTGCGGCAGCAATGCGTGCCGAATTCGGTTTCGCGTGTACCGCTGGTCGACGTTCGAGCGGTCTTCTCGAGCAGCTTGTCCGAGCGCGTCGAGGTACTCTTGAACCTGCCGCCGGGAGATTTCGAGCAACGGCCGTACCAGCGACACGCCCGGCACCAGTTCCCGATATCGACGGATACCGGCCAGTCCGGCGATCCCGGTCCCGCGCAGGACGCGGTGCAGAACCGTCTCTGCCTGGTCGTCCGCCGTATGGCCGGTGGCAACGTAGCGAGCCCCCACCCGCTGGGCGGTGTCGCGCAGAAACCGGTACCGCGCGGTCCGCAGCGTTGCTTCGCCCCGAGTGCTCGAGGCCGGTTGCCGGACTTCCTGCGGATCTTGCACGGTTTCCGAATCTGGGGCGGTTCCCCTCCCATCCGGCTCCTGTCCCGAATCGGCGTCCCTGTCCGCCCATCCGACCTCGCAGGGCATCCCCAGATGCTGGCACAGTTGGACGACAAACGCCTCGTCCGCCAGCGCGTGTTCCCCGCGCAGGCCGTGGTTGAAGTGGGCCGCGATCAATTGTCCGCTACCCGACTCGCGAACGGCGGTCAAGCCGCACAGCAAGGCCACGCTGTCCGGTCCGCCCGAGACGGCTACCAGGACCGTCACATCGCGCCACACCTCGGGCGGCCAGGCACGGATCAGATGCTGCTGGAATACGATCGTTTGAGGCATCAGCCGGAGGAGAGACTCTGGTGCTCGCGGTCAGCGGCGGAACGTTGGTTTGGTCCTCGGCCCGCCGAGGTCTAAGTGGGCGCTGGGGACGGCGACCGGCGGATTCGAATCGCTCTCGTCGGCCTCCCATGACACGCCGGTCTCCGTCGCCGTTTCGGCGGCGGGATCGGTCGGGAACGTGGTCGCCGTCGAGGCCAAGGGCGCGGCCGGGACGCCGTTTCGCAGCACCGCCCGCTGGTAGGCGAGATTGATGTGCTGCGAAAAGGACTCGCGCACCGCCGGCTGGATATTGCCCAACTGGGTAGCGACACGTTGCATCCCGGGCCCATTCAGTTCGGCGGCTTGCGACACCTGGCCGACAAACTTTACCGACTCGGAGAAATTGACATCCACGGCCCTAGCCACCGCTGGGTACAGTGTCTTGACCAGAATCTCCGCCCCCAGATGATCCAGGCGCGCGAATACGTCCATCGTACATGTCACGACCGGCTTCCCGCCTCGATCGGCATAGCTGGATCGCACCACCAGGACACAGTTGCCCGAGACGGGGTTATGGAACATGGGGCCGTCGTAAGTCCCGTCGGCGTAGTAGACATGGACTTCCGGCGTGCCGTAGATCAGCTCGGCACGGCTAACCGTTCCCGCGCCGTCCAGGGCGTCAAACGTGTGCGGCCCGACGCGGTTGACTTTGACCTTGGTGATTCCCATCATCTGCCAGATATTGACCACCACTTCCGGGTAACGCAACAGAAAGACGTGCAGATCCGGGTCGCAGTCCACGACCTGCGTCGGCAAGCGGCGGTAGATCGTCGGCCGCGTGACCACGCTCTGAACCTTGCTCCGAGCGGGCTCGCTGAGCTGCGCCAACGGAATGGCTTGCAGGGCCTCGTCCCGGAGCTGCTTGTTGAAAATGATCTGTGGCGGCTGTGCCCACGCAACGGGCGCAGCAAGCAACAGCAGGCACGAGCACACGACGGCCCGGCAGACGCTGGCGCCCGATTGCCAAGGCGGCGCGCACCGCCCCCAGGAACGGAATGTCACGATCGCGCCCGCTGCGGCGCGCAGCGCGACCGGACGCTGGTCGAAATCCATATAGCCCCCCCCTTGAGTCGGCATCATACGGCAGAGTCGCAAGAGATACCGATTCCCAAGAGTATTCGGCCGAAAGCGAGGTTGACGGTCAGAAAAAATCGTCCGATCGTTGGCAATTTGCAGGCATCGGAAATCCGCGTCCCGGGGGACGGTGGCGCCGAAGATCCGTCCTGGGCTACATTTCTCGCTGCGACCATCCGCAAATCGGGTCCGGCTGGAGAGTGACGCAAGCTATGCCGATTTGTATGAATGCGGCCGAGCGTACTGCCGTGCGCTGTTCTTGCAGTTAGAGGCGGGTTAAGCAAGAAGCCGAAAGTTAGTATTTTACCAGCTTTGCGTAATCTAAGAGAGTTCGCACATGTATGAAGCCTTCTATCAATTGAAGACTCGACCGTTTCCTTCGACGCCGCGGACCGATCTGTATTATCCCGCCTCGGCGATCGAAGCGAGCCGACAGACGCTCACGCGATGTATTGAACGCGCCGAAGGTCCGGGGTTGTTGGTGGGCGGTCCCGGCACGGGCAAGTCCCTGGTGTGCGGATTGCTAGCGAATCAGTTCGGCGAGCGGTTCTGCCTGGTCAAATTGGACCATGCCCGGTTTTCCACGCGCCGCGCGTTGCTGCAAGCGGTGATGTTCGAGTTGCATCTGCCGTATCGTGGACTGGACGAAGGCGAGTTGCGGCTGGCGCTGATCGATTTCGTCAAGTCGCCCGATCCGGATCGGGAGGGGCTGCTGCTGTTGATTGACGAGGCCCAGACGCTGTCGGCGCGGCTGATCGAAGAAATTCGCATGATCGGCAACGTGATCGTCGCGGGCCAGCCGCGGTTGCGGCTGGTGCTGTCGGGCAACACGGCCCTCGAAGAACGGCTGACCAGCGCGAAACTGGAATCGTTCAACCAGCGAATTGCCGCCCGCTGCTATTTGCAGCCGTTGAACTACGACGAGACGGCGGCCTATGTCCAGACGCAGACCGCGGCGGCCGGAGGCGAGCCGAGTCGGGTGTTTGCGGACGATGCCTGGCAAGCCGTCTACCACGCTTCCGGCGGCATCCCGCGATTGATCAATCAGGTCTGCGATCATGCCTTGATGCTGGGGGCCGCACAGCGCCGAACTTTGGACGCGGCCTTGATCGAGGAGGCGTGGGCCGATCTGCAGCAGCTGCCGCTGCCCTGGCCCAGCAAGGCGAATACGGGCCAAGCGGAATCTGGTACGGTGGTCGAGTTTGGATCGTTGGCGACGGACGATTCAGAACCCATGGACGACGAGGACGATGGGGAGCCGCGAGTTACGGCCTCCCGCCGCGAGGTCATCGACCTGTCCAGCCAATTGAACGAGATCGAGTTGCACGTGGCGGAATGGGAGGCGGTGGAAGCTTCCGTTGCGGACGGCCAGCAGGGCCAGCCCGGCCAGGCTGCCGCGGACCTGGCGCCGCCGAGAACCGTGTCAGCGTCCCGCGCGTCGGACCCCTTCGAGGATTGCTTTGAGGAGGAAGAGGTGGTCTTGGATCACTACGCGTCGCTGGAATCGCAATCTCGGCGCCAAGGCCGGGCGGTGCTTAGCCCTCAGGAACTCGAATTCGCCGCGGCGCTGCAAACGATCTTCCAACCGCTGCCGGATGCGGACCAGGCGAACCCGCCGTCGGATTCGCCCGTGGACAGCAAGCCACAGGATGTTTCGGCGACGGAAGTCGTTGCCGCCGCAATGCCCGCCCCTTGCGAGGACATGCCGGTGGCCGTCGTGTTGCAGGACCAGACCGCGGAGGAAACAAGCGACGGCGATGAAGAAAGCCCGGTGACACTGCAAGTCGAGGCCCTGCGGGCTGTCCCGCCCGACGACAGCGACCTGATCGTGGTGCTGGATGCCGAAGCGCACATCGCACAGCTCAGCCGCACTCCCGGCAAGGCACACCGTCAGGAATACCGGCGTCTGTTCACGAAACTGCGCGAAAACTAACTTCGAAGCCAAGGATCCACGATGTCCACTCGCATTTCTCTCGTAACCGGCGGCGCCGGTTTCATTGGTTCTCACATCGCCGAAGCGCTGGTCCGCCGCGGGGACCGCGTGCGCGTGTTGGACAATCTGAGTACGGGCCGGCGGGAGAACCTGGCCGGCCTCGCGGAGCGGATCGAGTTCATCGAAGGCGATCTGAACGATTTGCCACTGGTCGATCGGGCACTGCAGGGCGTCGAAATCGTGTTTCACCAGGCCGCGTTGCCGTCCGTGCCGCTCAGCCTGGCACGGCCGCTGGACACGCACCGCGACTGTGCCACCGCCACGGTGCATCTGCTGGATGCCGCCCGCCGCGCCGGCGTCCGCCGCGTGGTGTATGCGGCGTCCAGCAGCGCGTACGGCGACCAGCCGTTCGTGTCGTTGCGTGAAACCGACTTGCCGCAACCGCTGTCGCCGTATGCCGCCGCAAAACTGGCGGGGGAATACTACTGCCAGGCGTTCTACCACAGCTTCGGCTTGGAAACCGTCGGCCTGCGTTATTTCAATGTCTTCGGACCCCGGCAAGATCCCGGCAGTCCCTACTCGGCCGTCATCCCGCTGTTCATCACCGCCTTGCTGCAAGGCCGGCCGCCGATCATCTACGGCGATGGACTGCAAACGCGAGACTTTTGTTACGTGGCCAACGTCGCCCATGGGAACTTGCTGGCCGCCGAAGCCGCCAACGCCGCCGGACGGATCATCAATCTGGCCAACGGACGAGCGACGGACCTGCTGACGCTGTTAGCCGCCCTGAATCGCCAGCTGGAACTGGACGTCCAACCGCGTCACGAACCTGCGCGCATCGGCGACATCCGCGACAGCACGGCCGACATCACCCAGGCCCGCCGCCTGCTGGGCTACGAAGTCCAGGTCGATTTCGACGAGGGCCTGCGGCGGTCGATCGACTACTACCGCGCCCAGGTTGCGGCCTAGCATCCGTCTGGCTGAGATTTCCGCGACACTTCAGCGTGTACGGATGCTTCAAACGGTGATCGAATGGAAGATGCGCTCACCGATTCGTTGAGTCGTTTGCCGCTTCGTCTTGTTTCCTCAACTCGTCCAGCAGTCGGCCGGCATAGGCGCGGAGAAGCGATTGGTCGGATCGCTGCAATTCGGCCAGCGCGGCGATACCGGAGTCGTCGCCCATCCGGGCAAGCGCCCAGGCAGCGTTGGTCCGCACGGCCCAGGCAACCTCAAAGTCGCGGTTCTCTTCGCGAATGCCAACCTCCGCCTGGACGTCAAGGAAGGGTCGCACGGCAGGGGCCGCTTTCGGATCACCGATACGACCGAGGGCGACGATCAGGAACGAGGCCAACGGAGGCGGACACTCGTCCGTGGTTCGGAACATGTCGTCGCCGTACGCCTCGCGGCGGAACGAGCCGTATGCGTTCGGGGACGCGCTGCCGAGCAGATCGAGCATGAGGGGCACGGCGGTTCGCTCACCGAATCTGCCCAAGAGGATCGCGGCCGACCAGTACAACGGCACGGAGGGCCTGCTGGAAGCTTCGGGCAACGTATAACGGAAGCGGCGCTGGTTGCGATTCTTCAGAAATCCCATCAGCGCCGGCACCGCCGCTCGATCACCCGCAAGGCCGAGGAGAATCGCTGCTTCTTCGCGCGCCGGGAGGTTTGGCGATTTCAGGAGCGAACGCAACGGAGGGGCCGCTTCCTCGCCCGCCAGATAAAGCTGCACCATCGCGTCCAACGCTTCCGGGGTGCCCAGTCGGCCAATCGCTTGTTCCAAGGAAGGAGTTGGACCGGCCGAGGGCGGAAACTGCTGCTCGCGTTCTTCTCTCCAGAAATCCTGGCGATGGAGCACTTCGAGCGACGGGCCGCCAGCAACCGTTCGACCTGCGACGTCGTCCGAGCGCAGGACGCCGAGCCGCACCAGTTCGTCCTGCAGCCGTTCGACGGGAACCTGACGCGGGGGAATGCCGAGTTGGCACGCCATGGCGGCGGCCACCCCGGCAGCCTCGCCCAGATGCTCCAGGTCGGGCTGCATTCGACCGCCAACCAAGGCGTCGTGGTCGCACGAATAGGCCATCGCCGAGACCAGAATCCCCTCGATCCCCCGTGGTAGCAGACTGCGGTAGGGGATACTGCCCACGATCGGTCTGCGCCACAGCCCGAGGATGGCGGTCCAATCCTGTGCCCGGTCGCTCTGATTGGCCGAGTTAGGAAAATGCGTGTCGTAGTTCGACCGCCAGCGACACACGGTATCGCAGAACATCCGTTCGTGGAGGACGTCGTCAAAGGTGACGACGTAGTCGCCGAGGATGCGACGGCTCTCGCGGATATTCAAGCTGACGGCGGAAGATGGGGCCTTCAGGTAGGACGTGGAGATATCACCCAAGTGCGTGGGATCGCGGAGCGGCCCGTGTTCGATCTCGTGGACGAAGCCGTCGGTGCCGCGTCCCTTGGTGAAGCTCGCGCCAGCTGCCATGGCAATACCGCCGTGGCCGGTGGCGTCGATGACCACGTCGGCCAGCAGAACCTGCCGCCCCGCCGCGTTGTCGACGATCACTCCGGTGACTCTGTTTCCTTCCACAGTCGCCCCGGCCCCAAGGCTTTGATAAAACACATCCACCCCGGCTGCGAGCGCGAGGTTCTGCAGTGCGTGTTTCTTGTCTTCGCCGGAGAATCGGACCTTCTCCAGGGGGCCCGCGCCGCCGGATTTCTCCAGCTGGATGCGATCGCCCAACTCCTGCCGCAGGAGGCTTTTCCAGGGTGCCCCCCAGTAATAGCCGTGGACGCGATTGCTGCTGATTCCGCCCAGGTTGGGCAAGATCTCGACCACCGCAACCCGAGCGCCCTGGCGCGCTGCGGCAATGGCAGCGAGCGATCCCGAGGTGCCGCCGCCCACGACCAGCACGTCGTACTTGCCGCGGACCGGCAACTCCGCTGCGGCCTGGCGAATCCGCGGGGTACTTTCCCCCCCTTCGATTCCGTCGAGGATTTCCCGGACCTGGGCCGTGCCGGGCTCGTCTCGGACCGCGACAAGCGATTGGGGTACGGTCGGGCCAACGGCCATCCCCTCGGCGATCTCTGCCGCCACGCTTCCGGCTGTTTCCCCGACGCCCAGCAAGGCCTGAAGGTTCTCCAAGTCCGGCCGCCGGTCGGTTGTGCGTCCGGCAATCACCAAGCCTTCGACGCCGACCGGCAGAACCGCGTTTCGCCGAGAAAAATCGTCGGCGAGGAGATCTTGATCCGTCCATTGCTCGCGACAAGCGACCACGGGCATTTCGTCGATCCAGGACTCCGGAGCCGGCGCGAAGCCGCCGAGGATCATCCCGGACTGCTCGAAATACCTGCGAAGCGAAAAACTCCTTTCCAGCGTCAGTGCATGGAGCATCGACAGATCGCGGGCGATGTCCGACCCAACGCGGGTCTTGACGCAGAGTTCGAGGAAGCCGTCGTGGACCGTGATCGCATTGCCGTCCAGGCCGATATCGGCGGCGACTGACAGGCGACCGAGCGGGAGTGACTTTGGTCGACTCGCGGCAATGAACCGCCGCGCGGTTTTCTCGCCCGCCATGCCGCGGAGAAAGCTGGCGCCGGCCGCTGCGGCCACCCGCGCGTCTGCCGTGGCATCGACGACCACTTTGGCGAGCACGATCTGCCGGCCGCTGCGTCCGGTGAACACGACGCCGCAAACCTGCCGGCCCCGACAGACCACGCCGCTGGGCAACGCGAACAAATAGGTTTTGATCCGCGGACAGCGGACCACGCGCTCGTGGAGATAAGGACCAAGGCGAATCGGATCGAGGCGGGACCGGCTTGCCACGCCTGCCTCGACCAGGTCCGCGTATATGGCCCGGGCCAGCGGCGAGGAATCGGGCGGGGCCTGGGCAACCGCTCTGCACTGGTAGGTGGCTGTCAACTCCCGGCCCAGACGGTTGCGGCTCTCGAGCAACAGGACCGACAGGCCCTCGTCGGCGGCGCGGAGCGCCGCGGCGACTCCAGCCACCCCGCCGCCGGCGACGACTACGTCGGCCTGGCCGACGACCGGCAGGTCACGCTCGCGCTGCACGAGGCGGTCCCACCCCGGCGGCGAGACCCCGAACTGCCTGACCGTCAGTTCGGCAGGTTCTGCGGAAAGCCTCGGTAAGGCCAGTGTCACAGCAATCAACAGCACGGCGCCCATCGTAGCGTTCTTCACCAGCGTCTCCCTGTCACGATTGCGTGGGTCGTAGCCTGATTCTCCGAGTCGGGACGTCGACGCGCCATCCGCTCGACTCGGAGCGTCAAGCTCCGAAGATGCGCGCACGGCCCGCGGATGCTCCCCCTGTCCAACTCTACCGTTTCGCCCTGGGCACTATCTTCACCTTGTTCCGCCGTTCCAGATAGGACTTGAACTCCCAGCGGTCCTGCCATTGGGGCAGGTACGGAGCATAGGCCGGCGTGTCGTACCAGAACTGCGGCTCGGGATCGGCGGGCCAGACCCGCCCCTCGGCGTAGTCCCGGCCCGCGAAGCTGGCGTCCGCGGTCTCGTTCCAAGCCAGCAGTTCTCGCTTCATCCGCTCGAACACTTCCGGCTGCTCGCCGCCGATATCCCGCGTCTCCTGCGGATCGGCAGCCAGGTCGTATAACTGGAAATCGCCTCGGTCCACGTCGTTCGTCAGCAGTTTGTAGCGGTTGTCTACCAGCGCCAGCTTCTTGCCAAAGCGGAACGGAATGGGCTTCGATCGCGAGGAGGGTTCGGCGGTGAGCAGCTGCTTGAGGCTGATGCCGTCCAGCGGTTGGACGAACACCTCGGCGGACAGGCCGAGAATATCGGCGACCGTTGGGAACAGGTCCATGGTGCAGGCGGGATAGTCTGTGACGCGAGGCCGAATGACCGCGGGCCATTCGAGGATGCCCGGCACGCGCAGCCCACCTTCGTAGACCGAGCCCTTGTTGCCGCGCAAGCCGCCCACGGTCTCGGGCCTGATACCGGGCAAACCACCGTTGTCGCTACAGAAGACCAACAGCGTGTTGTCGGCGATACCCATCTGCCGCAAGCGGCTTCGCAGCGTGCCCATGCTGCGGTCCATGGCCACCAGTTCGCCGTAGTGGTGGGCGGAGTTTTCGTCGAGTTCGCCGAAGGCCGCCTTGTCGTCCGACAACGCCTTGAACGGACTGTGCGGGGTGCCATACCAGATGACGGCAAACATGGGACTGCCGCTGCCGAGGTGCTTTTCCAGAAACTTCAGGGCCTCGGCAACCGCGATCTCGGATGAATCACCTTGAAACTCTTCGATTTGGCCCTGGCGGCTCATCAACGGATTCATGTCGTAGAAGTTGCTCACGGAGACCCACTCGTCGAACCCGAAATGACCGGGGTGATGATCGTCCGTAGCGAGAATCGGTGCACCGGGGCCGCGGAGGCCGTTCAAATGCCACTTGCCAAAGTGGCCGGTGACGTAGTCGGCCTGTTTCAACGCCTGGGCGATGGTCTTCTCCTGCCGCCGCAGGGCGTAGCCGTGCTGCAGAACGCCGGTGCGATCGTTCGCTCGCCCCGTCAGTACGCTGGCCCGGGTGGGCGAGCAGACCGGCGCGCCGGCGTAGAAGCGGTCAAAACGCAGTCCGGCCGCGGCCATCGCATCCAGGTGCGGCGTCTTCAAGACGGGATGGTTGCGATATCCCGTCTGGCCCCAACCCATATCGTCCGCCATGACGAATACAATGTGGGGCCGATCGGCCGCTTGAGCGTCACGGCATAAGATCGCCAGGAACGCGACGAGGAGCAGGAATTCGTGTTTCATGGTCATTCCTTCGTTTCTGTCACGAAAGGCTCACCGAGCCGGGTGGATCGAGCACGCTGGCCGGCAGTTCATCTGATAGGATCTGATAGGAAATTGCTTTTCCACCACAGGACTGAGGCTACGCAAGGAAGCGTAGAGATTCAAGGGGGTTGGCAACGACGCTGACCGGCTGCCGGAGTAGCGGCGCAAGTCCGTCATGCTGATTGACAAACTCGCACGGGGTGTTTACGGTGACTTCAGATTCGCGACGGCCAAGGCGTCCCCTGACAGTCAGCCGGGCGGCAATTCTGGCGAGCCTGCTGCCGGCATATCCGATCGGCGACGACGGCGCACCCTCATGGCCCGCAAAGTTCTGTAAGCGATTCCCAACCTTTAGCGACTGCACAGCGCGGTTCTTGCGGCGACTGCGAAATCGAACTGCCCCTGCCCCCGCAGATCATCTCCTTGGCGGATCTGTCGATCACGGCCGCTGGCCAGCCCAGCGAAAGGGTTGTGCTGCGGAAGGGGAAACTCGTGTGGTCTGGCGAATTGCCTGCCCTGCCGACTTCGTTGGACGTTACGTACACGGCCGTCGGCAAGGGCCTGTACGAACTGTCGGTCCTGCCAGGAGGGATTCTGGACCAATTCCAGGTTGATCTGGTCGCCAATGGCTCCGACGTACAACTGCTGGAATGGCTGGCCCTAGGCGGGTTGGTCCTGCCGGCCATCGTGATCCTGGCGATCACCCTGGCCGCGGCCATTTGGAAGCCGTTGCAGGGAATCCTGCTCACGGCTGAGGCCCTTGGCTTTTTCATTACCGCGATGATGCTGATGCCCACAACGCAGACCGGCCCGAACGCTTCGCCGGTGGCCGTCGAGCCTCCGGCGTCCGCCCCCAATGTTCCGCCGGTCTTGGACGCACAGGAACGTCCCAGCGACGGAGGCTAGTTCGGGGCTGCCTCCATTCGTATCCGGCAATGGCAACGAACTTGCCATCCGCTGTGTACTGGTCCACTTTGTCCTGCGTGAGCTTCCAGGTTTCCTTGGGCATGTGCCAGGGTGCAGCATTCCCGAAGTCATGGTCGCTGACGATGACGAAATCGAGTTTCGCCACGTCACGAGCGTGGATGAAGTAGTCGCCCAGGCTGACCGTGGCATCGTAAGGCTTGGACACGCGCGGTTCTCCCATCACTTCGCAACTCGCCCGGATGTCTGGAATCTGCTGCCCGTTCCGCACTAGCTCCGAACCAGGACCGCAAGCCCCACCACGAGGACGAACGCAAGGGGGCGGCAAGCGCAAAGGTGGACGCGGGTTTCGCCGGGGCCAGGCCTTGTGTTCGGTGTTCAGGCGGAGTGATGCATCGATTTCTTGCACCGTCTTTTGCCAACCAGACGATTGGCGGCGGCGGTCTGCTCGGCGAACAAGGTTGGAGACACGATGGGTGCCGGTCAGCCAGTGCTGTATGGCGCTTGCCAGATTTGGCTCGGGAGTCTGGAGCAAGGCATGGATCTGGTTTGGCATCCAGCAGTGGGCCAGAACAATCCACCCGCTTCGCAGTGCTTCCTCCTTCAGACCCAACCGCCCTCCGGAAAACAAACACGCAGAGATGCTCCGATGCGGCGGGAACCGCCCTTTGGGCATCCACGGCGACGGTCAGAGCGTGCTTGTCGCCGAACCACTGGGCGAGCCAACCGACCACGTCGGCCAACGTGCCGTGCTTGAGAATCGGCGGACTCAGCTCGCGGGACAGGTCTCGCGAGATCATCTGGCAGTCCTGAAGCAACGCGTCGATCTTCGCGAACTCCTGCTTCCGTTCATCCTGCGCGCCTTCGGCCAGGCACGAAAGATGAAGGCTGGCAGCCACGAGCAACTGCTGCAAATCATCGTGCAGCAGACGTCCCGGAGGTGAGCCCAAAAAAGGCCGCCGTCTCGATCGGTGAACGGTCGCACGACGCGCCAAATCGACCCAAATGAGACCCGACCCCATTTCCCCGCCCATTTCCCCCCGATCAACGCCCAGGTGACCTCGATCGGCTGCCCGTCGCCTGACTTGGACGCATAGGCCACGAACACCCTGGACGCCCCTTAGCAGGAACCACCTGTTTGGTGCATGCTGAGCCAGCAGCAACAGGATGTGCAGGTGCTCATCCATGACTCGCGGCGATTAGCCGCTTCTGGTTTCTGTTCTCGGTCGGTGGTACACTGGAATGGATGAAGTCGCAAATTGAACGGCCCGCGGTTGCCTCGAGCCGAACCGGAGACGAATATGGAATTGAAAACCGAATACTTGACTGCCGCCCGGAAAGGTCAGCCCGTGAAGATCGAGGCGGACGGTCACACGTTCTACCTTCTCAGCCAGCAAACCTACGATGCGCTGGAGAAAGTCGACGATGACGTGATGACGAAAGAAGAGATGGACATGCTGGCCGACGAAGCGGACGGCATCATCGCCGAGGGGGAAACGGATGAGTATTGAGCGGGGAGACGTTTACCTGGCCCGGTTTCCTCATGCGTCGGGAACCCGCGGGAAGAGACGCCCCGTCGTAGTCGTTCAGGCCGATGTGTACAACCAGAGACTGCGGCACGTTGTGGTCGTCCAGCTTACCACGAATCTATCAGACCGAGACGAAAAGCCGGCCGCCATCGTCGATCATCAACCGGCCGGGGTCTTCCAGTCCTTCGCTCACGATCAGCCGCGACGGGCCGAGCCGACCGTCCATGTTCACCCAGATGATGCTGTGGCCCGCCTCGGCGGTCGGCGCGGAGATGAGCATCTGCGGCTGTGACGCACGACTGGAAGGAGTGCTTCCGCTCAAGGTTCGGCACGAGGGCAAAGAACTGATTGCGGAAGCGATTCATGCCAACAGCCCGCGGCGGCGTAAGCCGCTGCGGTGGGCTTCGCCGGGGTCGGGGTGGGCTTCGCCGGGGTCGGGCCTTGTGTTCGGTGTTCAGGCCGAATGATGCTCCGATTTCTCGCATTGGGTTGCGCCAGCCAGACGATTGGCGGCGACGGTGGTCTGCTCGGCGAACAAGGTTGGAGACACGATGGGTGCCGGTCAGCCAGTGCTGTATGCCGCTTGCCAGATTTGGCTCGGGAGTCTGGATCAAGGCATGGATCTGGTTTGGCATCCAGCAATAGGCCAGAACAATCCACCCGCTTTGCAGTGCTTCCTCCTTCAGACCCAACCGCCCTCCGGAAAACAAACACACGGAGATGCTCCGATGCGGCGGGAACCGCCCTTTGGGCATCCACGGCGACCGTCAGAGCGTGCTTGTCGCCGAACCACTGGGCGAGCCAACCGACCACGTCGGCCAACGTGCCGTGCTTGAGAATCGGCGGACTCAGCTCGCGGGACAGGTCTCGCGAGATCATCTGGCAGTCCTGAAGCAACGCGTCGATCTTCGCGAACTCCTGCTTCCGTTCATCCTGCGCGCCTTCGGCCAGGCACGAAAGATGAAGGCTGGCAGCCACGAGCAACTGCTGCAAATCATCGTGCAGCAGACGTCCCGGAGGCCGCCCAAAAAGAGGCCGCCGTCTCGATCGGTGAACGGTCGCACGACGCGCCAAATCGACCCAAATGAGACCCGACCCCATTTCTCATTTCCATTTTTTACGGTCCGCCAACGATCACACGTTCGATGCCACGTACACGCTGATATTCCAGGATCCCGGTCTTTCGCTGGAAGGAATCGACCCCGAACAGCTTGCCAAGAACTTGACACGCTACGGTGCCGGGGAAGCGTATGTTGAGGCCCACGCGGCGCAGTAGCAGGGGACGCACCGAGGCTGCGACGGTTTGAGAGAATGCCAAACATGACCGATACACGTACATCCAAATCGGCGTCTTCCTCTGCCAACGGCAGCGGTCCAGCCTACGAGCTTCGGCTGTTGGTCAACAAACACGGCGATTGGCGGCTGGCAATCTGGCAGCTGCCCTCGCCGTCCACGCCCAGGCTGCAATCCCCGGAGTACGTGGCCACGCTGCGGGGGGCCGCGCTGCGGATCGTTGAGAATCGCGTGATCAAGCAGCTCAGCAGGGCGAACATCCGGCTGGGCAGTCTGGCGCCCGGCAAGCAGAAACGCTGGCCGATGGACGAGGATCTGTCGCTCACGCTTGGCCTGCTGTTTCGCACGCTGGCCCCCATGAAGAAACTGGACCGCATTCGGCAGGTGGCAGATGGCATTGACCAGATGAGCCGGGAGGAAGCCGGATACTGGCTGGCGATGGCCATGCACCGCAAGTATCCTCGTCGGGTGCTAGCCGCCCTGAGGACTTTGTTGACATTGCCATCCAATTAGCGTCTCACGAGTTTGGCTGACCGCCTATTGACAAAACACTATCACTTGATAGTATTCCTGTGAACGTGGCGGTCTCCAAGAGATGATCACAAAAATGGAAGATGGCGGGATCGCAGAGTATGAACACCAGCGAAGAGTACTGCATCGCTTGCGGGCAGGACGGGCCGTTGCGCCGCGAGCAGAAGGCCACAGAGTTCGACGTCCGTGGTGAGACGCTCCGCATCACGGTGCCCATGAAGGTCTGCCCCGCTTGTGGAACGACGGAGTTGGAGGATGTCGACCCGGCGGAGATTGCCTTCGCCGAATACCGGCGTCGCAAAGGACTGCTGTCCCCTGGCCAGATCCGAGAAACGCGCGAGCGATACCAGCTCAGTCAGAAGTCGTTTGCGGCGCTGTTGGGGATGAGCGAGGCGACGATTAATCGGTACGAGGGTGGAGGCATCCAGGACGAGGCCCATGATCAAGCGATTCGAGCCTGTGGGAACCCCGACGTGGTAGCCGACCTTTTGAAACGCCGGAGCCACAAGTTATCGGATTGGCAGCGTCTTCGCGTCGAAGCGGCCCTGGGGCACACCGGAGAACCGAGGCAATGGGGAGGGGAACGTATGTTTGACCGAATCGAAATCAACCCGCGGGTCTGCAATGGCAACCCGGTGATTCGCGGAACTCGCATTCCGGTGGCGGTGGTCCTCGACCATTTAGCCGCCGGGGAGGCCTGGGAGTCAATTCTGGAAGGGTTCCCGGAACTGGCGCGCGAGGACATTTCCGCCGCGTTGGTCTTTGCGCGCGAGTTCATCGAACACACCGAAATCGTAGCGGCCGCGACAGCGTGATTTCCGCATGAAACTGTACCTCGATCAGATGTTGCATGCCGATGTGACCAGAGCATTGCGCGCCGCCGGGCACGACGTGGTGCGCGCCGGTGAAGTCGGTCAAGCCCGTGCCGACGACGAGGAAATCCTGGAGCGCGCCGGGCAGGAGGGCCGGGTCGTCGTCACGCTGGACAAGGACTTCGGCGATTGGGCGGTGCTGCCGCTTCGCCTGCACGGCGGGGTGATTCGCGTTAAGGCGCATCCGGCCCTGACGGGAAACGACCTGGCGGTCCTCGTCCCCTTCCTCGAACGCCATCGGCAGGAAGAGTTTCAGAACCGATTGGTGATCGTATCGCGGAACTCGGAACGATGGATCGATACCGCGCCGGGGAACTGAGCACCCACGATTTGGAGCCTTACATTCCGTTCTACCGAAAGTCACACCATGTCAGATGAGTCTGCACCCTCCCGGCCCCGGCTGCTGATCGAGGAGTGACTGCCGATTGCGGAAATCGGCGAGGAAAGCGTCCGCGAACGCACGCCGATGACGCCGTTTCCAGCGCCGAACCGACTGCACGTCTGGTGGGCGCGGCGGCCCTTGGTCGCCAGCCGTGCGGCGGTGCTCGCCAGCCTGTTGCCCGCCGACGCGGATCGGCAGAAGTTCCTGCACATGCTGGGGATTCACGGAGATCCAGTTGCAGCAAGGGTCAGAATTGCTGAGGCGACACGCGACGGCGTGCGACTGGGAAAGGACGCCTATGGCTACTCCCGAGCTTTCATCTACACGCCGGACGAGGACGAGATCGCGTGGCTGAAAGGCAAGCAGAAGGAGGCCGGTTACAGCGACGAAATCGTGGTGCTCGATCCGACGGCAGGCGGCGGGAGTATCCCGTTCGAGGCAGCGAGACTGGGGCTCAACGTAGTCGCCAACGACCTGAACCCTGTCGCTTGGCTGATCCTCAAGGCGACTGTCGAGTTTCCGGCGAAATACGGTCAACAACTACTGACGCGGTATCGCCAATTGGGCGACACTCTCGTCAAACGAGTCCGCGAGCAACTGGAATCGTTATATCCGCCAGAGCCGGAGGAAAACTGCGTCTGTGACGGCTATCTCTGGGCTCGCACGATCACCTGCCCATACTGCAACGGGTTGGTGCCGTTGTCGCCGAACTGGAAGCTGGATTCCAAGGGAAAAGGCGTGCGGCTCCCGATCTGCCCAATCCGGCAATGATGCTCGACCAGATCGAGGCCGTCTTGAACGCGGACGCTGTCCTGCCACCGGGTGTGGATTGGAAGCCCTTGGATGCCGGCTCGTACCGCGCGCAGTTGCCCGGCATGCTGGAGCCGGTACGAGCTACGCCCCGCGCTGAAGTGTTCGACGACCATTGCGACAGCCACGTGTTCCTTTCACCAGGAGGCTGGTTCTTCGAGCAGTTGGCCGACCAGGCCGGCGCCGACGGCGAGGATGTGACCGAACGGGCTCAGGGCCATTTCTGGCTTGTCCAGTCCGAGGACGGTGGAGTCTGCGAACTGATCGCCCAGACCGCCGATGGCCAACGGCGAATCTCATCCTTGCGCGAATTATTGGATAGCTTCCGAAACCTTGGCCCCTCGGGCGAATTGGACTCGGTCCAATTCCCGAAGGCACGAGTCATGTTGTTGGCATAGCGGATTGAGGTTGGCACTTCACCTTCAGCAACCCGATCCTCGTCCTTAACCATACAGCCAGCGGGCTGTCGTGCTGCCGATGTTTCGGGCCGAGTGGACCGCGGCGACCGGGATCAGCAATTCCTGGCCCGGCTGCGGCTGATGCACTTGGCCTTCCACCTCGAACTCCATGTCGCCCTCCAGTACGCTGGCGGCATCTTGAAGATGCCGTCGGCGGAACGCGACGGCCGTTCGGCT
>Ga0351847_1006_pt1 | contig 108904 bp, 97 predicted proteins | sample TotcelHFGM3001M5_FD_206800 | JGI IMG/M metagenome (GOLD analysis project Ga0351847, IMG submission 206800) | Enriched cells from coal bed in the Powder River Basin, Montana, United States - Total cells FGM rep1 HSBNCT.FGM.300.1.M5 ... | reverse complement strand
ACCCCCGAGACCGTCTTTTCCCGCCGTCCAGAGGGGTAAGCGAATATTGGGCAAGGGAATTGGGACGAGGGAATCAGGAACGGTGGAGGACAGGCGGCACCGGTTTTCTCCCTCGCGTTTGCTGACCCGCGTTGAAGTAATGGAACATGACCACCTTTGACATCGCCGCCGCTTTGTTGTACTATTAGTCAACCGCGGAGGAACGCATGGCCGGAATCCAGAGCATCTGGTGGGACTTGGACGAGGAGCCCGACGGCAACGTGCAGCACATCGCTGAACACGGCGTGACCAAGGAGGAGGTCGAGGAAGTCCTGGGCAATCGGTTCAATCCGACGGACCAGAGTCACTCCAGCGGGCGGCCAGCCACCTTCGGCTGGACTTCTACGGGAAGGCACATCATCGTCATTTGGGAGGAAGTTCAGGATAACCCGTTGACCGCGTACCCCGTGACCGCCTACGAAGTGCCACCACCAGCTAACAAGTAGGAATTCGACATGGCCATCAAACGTGTACAGAAAGACATCGGCTGGACCCCGGCAGACCGAGCTCGGCATCGGGCAATCCGGGAAACCTTCAAGAACGAGCCTACCCTCGAAGAGTTGATCGCGCAAGGTGAGTTGAGCGGGCACCCCGTAAGCTTGGACGCTTATTTGAACCTGCGGCTACTGGTCGGCAGTCTTCGCAGGCTTCGCGAGGAGGTTCAATTGAGCCTCTCGGATGTTGCTCACCGGTCAGGGATGGACAAGGCCATGCTCAGCCGTTTGGAAAATGGCCGTGTGGCCAATCCGGGGATTGAGACGATTTCCCGCTACCTCGACGCGTTAGACAAAGTGATCGAATGGCGCGTGGCGGACGCTTCCCCCACGACCCAAAGCATGCGTCCCCGCGTGGGATCGACCTAAATCGAGGCCGCTTCCAGAAACGGGAAACGGGGCGGGAAACGCGGAAACGGAAGAAACGGACGGAAGAAACGGGGTCGGGAAGAAACGGGGTCGGGTCTCATTTGTGTCGATTTGCCGCGTCGTGCGACGGTTCACCGGTCGGGACGGAGGCGTTTTGGGCGGCCAGGGGGACGTAACGTGGATTCCCATCCCAGACGCTTCGCCGTGGCCTGCTGCCAGACCGTTTCGCCGAAGGGAGTGCCAACCTGGGCGCTCCTGCGACGCGGTTGCCCGCGACGCTGCTACAGGCGGTCGTTCAAGTTTTCTCCGGGCCGCGGCATGTTCGACGCGCTGATGTATCGACGTATGGCGGTTCGTCTCCGGTGTAGCCGCCAAACGGGCCGCTACCGCAAGGCTCATCGCCGTGGCAAGGTCGGGGGGGACGTAGGACGCCCATCGAAGTTGCGCCCCACTACCGCCGCCCGCACGTGATCTTGCCGTGGACGGGGGCGGGCCGGACGGTGCCCAAAATCGTGCCACGACGAGGTAGTGTCGCACGTCATTGGCCGAGCCGGTACTTCCAATAATCCGGGTGACGGCTGTGATGCTTGACGACCAGAATCCGCAGGCAGTCTGCTTCGTGCCGGTAGTAGATGGCGTCCAGCGTCCAAGAGTTCGTCTTCGGTATCTGGATGATAGACGATCTTCATCCCAAAACTCGTCGTGCAGCATCCATCACCTGCTCGTGGGAACGGCCAGCGGCTTGGCCCGAAGCCAATTCTGCGTCTCGGCGCAGAGCCTGTTGTATGGCATCTCGATCTTCAGGATCTGAAGTCGGTAGACTCTCATCGATGCTGGCCCACAATGCCTCCGCCAAAACCACTCGGTCGGCCAGTGGCAAAGTCATCGCCGCCTGTAGTACTTCATCGCTGGACATGGTCATAACACTCCCGTCGTATTATACCCACTTCCCCGCAGTTCCACAAACCTGGACGCAGATCCCTGCAATTCAGACGTAAGCAGCCAATCTGCTGGCTTCCCTGAATCTGCTGGAAATCCGAATCATGAACACCAACCACCGCCCGTTTCCAAGAACGCTTGGTAGCGGTCCTGATAAAGATGACCGGTCGGTCGGTTTCGCTTGGCGTACCAATTTGCATAGCTGGACAGCCAATGCCGCATGCGAATTCGTGTGATCCGTGTGATCCGTGGTTTTCACAAGCGATGACCAGTCCTGATGATCAGGAGAAAACCGCCCACGAGCAAGGCCACGGCCAGCCAGCCGGCCAGGAACCCAAGGACCGAGGTCCGCGAGGGGACGGGAATCTCCAGTCCGAACGCGGTCACCAGCATGGGCCGCCGCGCCGGCGCAACCCCTTCCGGCAGCCTGCAGGACTCCGTGACGCGCTCGCCCGGAACGATCGGGGTGCGCGTGAGCGTGTAGAACCGGTCGAGCCGTTCCTCGGACATCGGCCGGGTGAGCAAGCTGACGAAGATGCCCGTGGCGAGCGCCGATGCCGTGTAGAACACGATCGACCACGGTTCGTAGATCGCCGGCGCCTTGCCCGGCGCCTGCCAGATCAATTGCAGCGTTTCGGCAAAAGGCAGCCGGGCGACGAAACCGATGAAGAAGCTCTGCGTGGTGAGGAACCAGCAGGCGAAGCCGGTGACCGTCACCGCCCAGGCGCCGGCCGGCGTGGCCCGCCGCCAGAACAGCCCCAGCCAGAAGGCGATGCCCATCATCGGGGCGATGCGGAACCAGATCATCAGCGCCGTGACGACGTCGGGCACGCGGTACGCGAAGACAATCCCGCCGGCCACCGCGCCAACCGCTGCGAGCCGGCCCACAAACACGTAATGCCTGTCGGTTCGACCCGGCAGAAGCGGCTTGTACATGTTCTCGGTAAACAACGCCGAACTGGATACCATCATCGCGTCGCAGGAACTCATTACGGACGCAAGCAGCGATGCCAGGAAGATCCCCAGCAGTCCCGGCATGACGCCCGGGAGGAACTCGCGGGCGACGTCGCCGTACACGTGGTCGGGCGTAATCTCGCTCAGGGGCGTACCGCGCTGCATGTACCAGGCCACGGCCGCCAGTGCCGTCAAGCTCCAGGCGATGGTGCAAATCCGCTTAACCACATTGCCCACCATGAATCCCACGCGGCCGTCCATCTCGGTGCGCCCCGCCGCACACACACTCATGATGAAGGGCTGCGCTACGATGCCGATCAAGGCCTGGGCCGCAAACATCGCCACAAAGAAGATGCCGATTTCGCCGGGCACGACCAGCGAGAGCATCTCGGGGTTGCGGATGGTTTCGCGGATCCCGTGCATTCCGCCGACGGCGTGGAGTACGAACGGCAGGAGCATGAACGAGAACAGGACCGTGAGGATGCCCTGGAAAAAGTCGGTCACGATCGCCGCCGCCAAGCCGCCAGCGGTCCCGTAGACCACGAACAGCACCGTGATGACGGCGATAGCCCACTCGGCGGGAATCATGCCCCCGGTGCATGAGTCGATCATCACGCCGGAGCCTTTCAGAAGCAGGCCGATCTTGACGGCCAGCCCGGCAATTCCCACGATGGCAAACAGCACCGCCACGCTGTGGTTGTAACGCAGGGTGTACACGTCGGCGGTCGTGACCGCGCGAAAGCGGCGCATGATGGGCGCGATCAGCCAGTAGAAGGGAGTCGCCGGCAGCCAAAGCCACTGCCACCAGATGCCGGACAGCCCGCTGCGGAACGTTTCGGCCGCCACGCTTACCGCCTGGTCGGAGGCCGTGCCCGCCCCGAAGGCGAACGTGACCATCATCGTCTTGCCAAAGCGGCGGGGCATGAAGAAGTCGCCCGTGGTGCGGACCTTGCGGGCCATCCAGACCCCCAGCGCCGTGATGCCTACCAGGTAGAGAACGACCGCCGCGATATCGAAGGGGTGCAGGCCGTACATGGAGCCTCCGTTCAGTGCCTCTCTCATCATTCCGCCCCCGTCATTCTGCCGATTTTCGATCGAACGCCCGGATGATCGCACTGTTGTCGGCGTCGCCGAAACCGGCCGCCTCGGCCGCTTCGAGCAACCGGCGGTGCGTCTCGGTCAACGGCAGGTCCTGCCCGGCAACCGCTGCCGCATCGAGAATCAGCCGGATGTCCTTCAGGTGCTGCGAAAGGCGGGCCTGGGTGCGGAAGTCGCCTTCGATCATCTTGCGGCCTTTGGTGTCCATGGTCCGCGAATAAGCCATGCTGCCCATCAGCACCTGCAAGGCGGCCTCCAAGTCGATCCCCAGGGCCTGGGCAAACACCAGTCCCTCGGCCAGCGCCGCCCGGTTCAGCCCCAGCACCAGGTTGCTGACCAGCTTCATCCGCGATCCGCTGCCGCAGGGTCCGGCGTAGATCGTCTGCCGCACGCAGCAATCGAACAGGTCGCGGCAGGCCGCAAACGCCTCTTCCGGCCCGCCGACGATGGCCGTCGCCTCGCCGCGGCGAGTCTGCTCGCTGGAGCCCGAGATCGGCGCGTCCAGATACTGCACGCCGCGGGCCGCCAGCCGGGCTCCCAGCCGAACCGTCTGTTCCGGCTCGCCGGTCGTCGTGTCGATCAGGATCTGGCCGGGCCGCAATCCGCCGTCCAGCTGGCCGAGCACTTCCTCGACTGTGTCGGTCGTGTACAGACTGAACAACACCCGATCGCAGACGGCCAGCGGGTTGTCCGCCCACTGCGCCCCGCGGGCCAGGAGCGGATCGGCCTTATCCCGAGTCCGGTTGTGGACCCAGACCGCGTACCCGGCCTCCAGCAAGCGTTCCGTGAGCGCCGTGCCCATCAACCCCAGCCCGATCATGCCAACCGTCTTTGTATTCATCGCACCCCCGCGTCTGCTTCCATCCGCGCCGTAAGCGTCTTCGGTGAGCGGAAGGGCGCTAGCCCCCGGTTCTTCCCGCGGTCAACCGGCGGCTAGCGCCGCGCCGCTCACCTGTGACGCAACAGCCCTAACATACCGTTTTCCTTGGAGAATCCCCAGTGCCCAGTTTTGCACATTCCGCCAAAACTTTTGCACTTTTCGCGGACGCCCGTGGCAGCACGGGCGACGGTCGAGGATCATGGGTTCCATGCGACATGTGACCATCTGGCATTGGCCCGGGCGGCGAGCCGTTCGCGACTGCCCGTCGTGAACCTGCGCGGAACGATGGCCGATCTGCCCGTTCCCTTCATCGGCGCGGACAACGAAGCGATCGCCCGGCTGGGCCGCACGATCCATCAGGAGATCGACCGGGTGCGGATCGAGCGGGCCGAAACGCTGCTGGCCGAAACCAATCTGCCGATCAAGCACATCGCCCAGCAGAGCGGCTTCCAGACCGTCCAATACTTGACCCGAGCATTTCGCCGCTTGACGGGGGATGCGATGATCGCGGCAATCAAGTCTCACATCAGGAGAAGGCAGGACGAAATCATCATGGTGTGGTCACCGGCAGGAAGACTCGCGCGGCGGCGCGGCAAAGCCCTGGCGCAGCGATGCGATGTCCGCCGCCCGGTACGAGTAGATCGAGGGCAGGTTGGATTCCGTGCGGGATGCGCCGGGGACAACGCGGGCATTGTCAGACGCTGTCGGTTCCGCGGCGAAGCCGGTTGCCGTCCCCGCCAGCCAGAAGGTTGCCATGGCCACTGCGTTCAGTACCCGTCCTGCTCCTGCTGCCTTGCCAGCCTGTTTCATTGCGTTGCTCCTTTCGCTTTAGGGTGGCTCAGGGAAGGCGCACGAGTTTGAGCGACTTGAAACACATCACATCCTGGCCGATTTCCCGCGCCGGGCGCAGGACGAGTTCCTGCTCGCCGGCGGCGGCGATGGCCAGCACCCCGACGTCCCTCGTAGCATACTGGTACCAGCCGGAGGCCTGCGGGGATTCGATGTGGACTGCCTGGTCGCCCGCGGCAAGGACGAAGGCTCCGCTTGGCCGGCCAGGTGCGCCGGCACACTGCAGATGCACCCGGTAGCGGCCGGGCTGGAGGAAACGCACCCGCCAGCTTGCTTGGTCGGCCGGCCCGGTCCACTTGGAAATGTGGAACTGTCCGCGCCGGTTGAAGCGTTTCACGGCCTTCCCCGAAGTGACCGCGTTCAGGTATTGCAGTATCACTGCCTCGCCCTCCGCTTCCGTGACAACCGGAGGATCAACGCGGGGTGGTCCGTCGAGTTCGAGCGCCACGACCGTGTCGATGGCGTCCGCCGGGATTGGCGGCACGCTGATCCGGACGGACGCGCCGTTCCGGCTGGATTCGAGGCTTCTGCCCGGCTGCATCAAGAGGCTGGCCTTCCGCACGTTGTTCCTCAAGCCGGTCAGTTCCAGTGCGCCGTCGGCAGGACGTTGGAAGACGTGCAGGTAGAGGATGTTGTTCTTCACGGTGCAACGCCCCCACGGGAGTTCGGGAAACGGACTGGCGGAAGTCCCGTAAATGCTGGAGCCGTTCGTCCGCATCCATGCGCCCACGTGTTCGAGGGTAGCGACGCTGGCCTCGGGAATCGAGCCATCCCCGCGCGGGCCGATGTTGAGCAGGTAGTTGCCGCCCTTGCTGACGATCTCGACGAGGCGCCGGACGACGACCTCCGGGCTTTTCCAGTTCGTATCGAAGCGGCTGTATCCCCAAGTCTCATTGAGGGTTTGCGGCGCCTCCCAGTCTTCCTCGATCCCGCCCGCCGGCATGCCGTTGTCGTTCATGTTCTGGTAGTCGGCCATGAGTTCGTGCTCGTAGTTGCCCACGCGGCCGTTGACCAGGCAGGCGGGCTGGATGCCGCGCACGAGCTGCACGAAATCCTGAGCCTGCTCGGGCGTGTAGAGACCGCGATCGAACCAGACCAAGCCGACCGGGCCATAGTTGGTCAGGAGTTCCCTGAGCTGAGGCTTGGACTTACGTTCCAGATAAGCCTCGAAATCTTGTTTCTCCGGCACGTAGTCCCAATCGTTACCGTAGCCGTCCGGATCGTCCCAGTCCTCGCGGTGCGAGTAGTAGACGCAGAACCGGATGCCGGCGCGGGCACAGGCCTCAGAGAGTTCCTTGAGCGGGTCGCGCTTGAACGGCGTCCAGTCAACGATGTTGTAAGGGCTGGCCTTCGAGTGGTACATCGCGAAACCGTCGTGGTGCTTCGCCGTGACGACCAGGTAGCGCATGCCCGTGGTCTTCGCCAGACGGACCCAGGCCTCGGCGTCGAATTTGACGGGGTTGAACTGCCGCGCCATCTCGCGGTATTCGGCGGCGGAAATCTTGAGGAACTTCATGATCCACTCGGCGTTGCGGTCAACCTCGACGCGTTGGCCCTTCCATTCCCCGGCCAGTTCCGAATACGGCCCCCAGTGGACGAACATGCCGAACCGGGCATCACGGAACCAGGCGAGGCGATCCTGCTGGGCATCGCGCGCGGCATGATCGTCCGGTCCGGAGAGCTTTGCCGCTTGGACGCCCGCGTTAACAGCCGCCGGCTCCGCGGCGAACACGGCACCGTCGGCCATGAGTACGGTTGCCATCCATATCGATATCCCGAGCCTGCGAGTTATGTTCATGGTCATCTCTTGTTTGCTTTCCGATCTTGGCGGGCGGACATGTCCAACCGTCGTGATACGGCCACGCCGGATACGCGCCGCGGCCGTTGTGTTCCATCTGGTGTGGGCCGTTGTTGCCCTCGCGCGGGTCCTGGGCGACGACCCAGCGGTCCTCCGAGCCGGCGCGCGCCAGGTTCTGCATGAACCAATCGCGCATCTGCTGCTTCGGCGCGGGCGAGAGGTCGGCGGCCATGAAACTGCCGGCGCACATGAAGTCCCAACTGTGCCTCCAGTTGCGCTTGTCCACATCTTCCCAGTAATCGCCGACTCCGCCGTCACTCAGATTGATCGCCGTTACCATGAAACGCTGATTGATTTGGTTCTGATGGAACATCCCGATCCGTGCCAGTCCGTAGTTGCGGAAATGTTCGTAGCCTTGGCGGACGAATTCCTTCATGTACGCGTCGTTAGCGACCTTGGCGTATTCACTCAGGCAGTCGAGTGTCAGGCCCAGCGCGTCCTGGTGTCCCGCATGCAGTAGTCCGGCTTTCGTGATGGTTGCGAGCAACCATGCGGAGGTTTGTATTCGTGTCATGTGTCTGGTTTCCATGCGTTCATTGCCCTTCCTCCGCGGCTTGCCGCGAACGCGGGCCGGCAACACCGCCGCCGAACTTCAAAACGAAGCGGAACTGCATGTCGTCCTCGAACCACATAGTGAAGTTCGTGCCGGTCAGGTTATTGAAGAGGCAGAAGTGCAACCCTCCAGCAAGATCCGGCTGCTGGTTATCGAAGATGAGCAGCGGCCGTCTCCCCGGCGCCACCAGAAACGCGTCCAGCGTGTCGAGCTGAAAACCGCTCTTGTCGTCTTTATACGAGAGGCCGCCGATCAGTCCGTGGAAGTTGCGGTTGCCGTTCTTGACTACGCCCAGCGGTGAAATCGCCTGTCCCATCTTGTCCATAAGGAGTTCGCCGTCCGGCGCGACTCGCGGGGTGAACGAGAACCAGAGAGCCTCGGGTAAACGAGCGGCCGGTTTGTTGAACCATTTCAACACCATCTTCACGACAGGCTCGTCGTCTGGCAGAAAGGTCTCGACGGTCATCTCGCGAGGACAGCCGGAATCGCCCGCTCCGGGAACGTCCAGATCGGCCAGGAAGAAATGTCCATCCGGGCGTTTCTCATGGAAAAGCTGTTTTAGGACCGTGAAGTGAAGTCCGCTCCTAGCTCCGCACTTTTCCAGGCCCAATTTGGTCCAGCTATTGACGGCCCAGCCTGTCGTGCGGAGTCCTTCGACGACGTATTGGCTCATGAAGCGGTCGAATTCCGGCTGCGAGAACGTCTGATACGAGCACAAACCCAAAGGCTGCTCTGGACCGGCCCACTGCCGTCCCGATTGGCGATGCTCGAGCGAACCGATCGCGCCGGTCCGCGGATTGAAGGTGACGCGGAAGTGCTCGGTCTCATGGATGGCCGCCGGGGAATCGAGCTTCCGCAGTGGTGCCCTGGGCGTGCGCTGGGGAACCAGGGCCTTGAGCCTGGCATTCGCCTCCGCCGCCAGTTCGCTCGGCAGAGAACCGATGGCGGCGGGTATATTCTCTCTTTTTTCCGCCCACGACTGCTCCATCAGCCGGAATTCCGGTAGATCCCGGGATGCCCGGAACGCTGGCATGTCGTAGACCTCTTCGCGATAATGCTTCAGAAAGCGGGTTGAGAGCCCCCATGTGTGCTCGGGAACACAGAGCAGGCGCCCGCCGAACGCGACATCCGCATCGCCATCGGCCGAAAGCCTGCCGGCAGCGATCCACTCCCTTCGCAGGCGCGACACTTCCCGGAACTGCGCCATCATCAGAGGATCGCTGGCGGCGCCATGAATCCAGGTATCACCGATCTCCTGAGTCACCACGGGCAGCTTGGACCGTAGGGGACGCAGCGCCGCCGCCAGCGCATTCAAATCCGAGGCAAAGACGCGTGCGTTGGGAAACTGCTTGCGCAACCCCGCGTAAATCTTGGCGATTTGTTCCATGGAGTGCGGGCCCTGATTGTCCCCGGTGAAGCTGATCGACACCGCCGTCCGGCCGCCGGGCAGCACTGCGAGGCCGCCGTAGTAGTGCTCATACATTACGATGAGATCGGATCCGTCCCGGTTCTTCCAAACAAACACCGGAGGGACGTCGGGCATTGCGCTCGCGGAATTGACCCCGACGTGCAGTAGTTCGATGCCTGCCTGGGCCATGAGCGGAACGATCCCGCGGCAGTGGCCGGGAACGTCGCTCGTTTTCGCGGCGATGGTCTTACGCTGAAAGCGCCGGTCAAGACGATCCGAGTAGGCCATCGCCAGGCGGAACAGAGACTCGTCCATCAGTTCGGTGTGCGTCGAGAAAGGGAGGCTGTGCCAGACAAAGTCGCCGGCCTCGATGGCGCGCTCCATCCGGCGGCGGTTCTCCGGCGACGCCGCTTCCAGATAGTGGTAGACCAGCCAGGAACCGGTGGTCCAAATGTAGCGGTCCTCGCGGCGTTCTTCCGCGATCTGCTCCCGCAACGTCAACACATTGGGGATAAATCGCTCGAAATACGTCTTCTTCACATTGACGGCCAGATCGGTATACCCGATGTCCAGGTGGGTCTTGAAGATGACATGCACCTCCTCGACGGCCGCGCTGGACGCCGGTTCCTCTGCGAAAACCGGCAAGCGCCCGGCCGCAATGGCACACGACAACGCACCGGCTTGCGACAAGAACATGCGTCTGTTCATGACTGGGCCCGGAACAGCGATCGGGCGGGAGGGGGGTCGAAACGCGGTTGGAGGTTGTGTGTGGTTCTCTTGTTTGGGCTTAGTCATGGTGACTCCTTCGGTTGTGGTTGTGTACCTTATTCATGGCGCACCGATCTTGACCCGTTGCACCTGGAATACCACCGGGTTTGGCAGCGGCACGTTGGCCGCGGCATCGACGCCCGGGCCCCCGGCACTGCGACAAGGGTCACAGTCGGGATAGGAAATCGGCGTACGCGGCCTTCAGATCGGGCGCGGCGTCTTTCGGCCCGGCGTGCAGCAACACGCCGTAGCGCAGCCGGAACGACTCGCCGGGCTTGACGACCACCTTGCTGGCCGGGCCCTTGCGAAAAGCCTGCTGACCGAAGGGATTGGCCACTAGCGCGCCGTAGTCGCGCGCGTGAAGCCAACTCGGCCGGAAGTTCCGGGGATCGCACATCGTCGTGATGCCGGCGTGGCGGCCGGTGATGGTTCCGCTGTAGTCGCACCAGTCGGCCGAGTTGCCCCACACCTCGCGCTCGTTGCGGCGTCCCAGGGCGTCGAGGATGGTCCCGCCCTGCTTGACCGCGATCGGCGTGGCAACGCGAATGCCCAGCCCCATCTCCTCCTGGTCGCCGAAGACCATGTCGCGCTGCTCCGGTCGGAAGGTCGCCTCCCAGATCAAGAGATAGCCGGCCGGACGCGCGGCCAGCGTCAGACGCGACGTCTGCTTGCAGACCTCGCCGCCGTTGGCAGCCTGGAGACTATTCTCCGCCGTGAAGGTGATTTGGCCGGCGCGGACCGCGGGCAGCTCGACGAACCGCACGTGAACGATTCGGGCCTTGTTCCGCCAGAAGTCTTGCCCGCTCAAAGCGCCGAAAGCAAGCCACACGCCGGGATGCATCGTATCGTGATCCGTCGCATCCACGTTCGGCACTGGCGGATGGTTGCGCGTCACTTGAATCCCGCCCGGCGCGTGGACGCTGGCGAAGTACGGCCGCAAGATCTTGTCGTCGCGAAACACATAGGTCGCCACCGGCCGGCCGCCATCGGTGATGACCACGCGATCGGGTTTCTGCTGGACGGCGAAATCGGCCGCAACCATACGGCGGTCGGGGGTCGGCAGCGCCGGGGCCGCAAACAAGATGAAGGAGACAACAAGGCGAGGGGGGTTCATAGCTGGAGGAGCTTTCTGGTGTTATTGAGTCCTGTTGGCAGCGTCCCGAATTCTGGCGTATTGGGCTACCGGGTCTCGCGCATCACGTCGGAGTTCCCTTCGGGATCGCCCAATGTCCGCCTTGACGGTACTTGCGGGACAGCAGCGAGTTGGCTTGCTCGTCGCCGATGATCTGCTCGGTGCGCGGGTCGAAGTTCAGCGATCGCCCGACCCGCATGGCCAGGTTGCCCAAATGTACCAGCGTGGTCGAGAGGTGGCCGATCTCGATCTCGGCGTTCGGCTTTCGCCCGGTCTTGATGGCGTCCAGGAAGTCGGCCGCGTGGCCGAGCAGTTGCGGCGGGTCTTTGGGTTGAGCCGTGATGGGCTTGTTGCGCTCGTCGAGGATCTCCAGCTTGCCGCGCTTGCTGAGGAACATCTTCCCCTTGGTGCCGTAGAACTCCGCGCCGGAATCCACGTTGAACGGGTAATTCGTGGACCAGATCCGCAACTCGAAGATGAACTGCCGCTTGCGGCCGACCTGGTCGTCGCCGGGCCACTCGAAGACCACGGTCCCCGTGTCCGGGTACTCCTGGTCGTCGTCGAAGTAGTACTTGCTGCCCAGTCCGGCCACGGTTGTGGGATGCGTCTCGACGCCCAAGCCCCAACGGGCGTAATCGATCTCGTGCGGGCCGTCGCCGCCCAGGCCGCCGACGCCGAAGTTGTACCACCAGTGCCAGTGGTAGTGAAAACGATTGGCCTGATACGGCACGAACTCCGCCGGGCCGACCCACAGATCGTAATCCACGCCGGGCGGCGGATCGCTGGGCTTGTCGCGGCCGATATTCGCGCGGCGCTGGACGTCCCAGGCTTTGGCCACCAGCACATCGCCGATCACGCCTTCGCGGAGCATCTGGATGGCCCCGGCGATGAACGGGTTGCTGCGGCTCTGGGTGCCGTGCTGGACCACTCGCTTGGTGCGCCGCGCAGCCTCGACCAGCAACCGCCCTTCGCGGACGTTGTGGCTGCAGGGCTTCTCGACGTAGACGTGTTTGCCCGCGTCGCAGGCCAGAATGGCGGCCGGGGCGTGCCAGTGCTCCGGGGTCGCGATCACCACCGCGTCCACCGACTTGTCGTCCAGGATGCGCCGCAGGTCCGCGACCGCGTGTTTGGCACGGACCTTCTCCTGCGCCCGGCGGCGCCGCGACTCGTCGGGATCGCACACGTAGGCGACGTTGGCCAGTCCGGCGAACTCCTCGGCCAGCCCCGCGCCTCGGCCGCCGCAGCCGATGATCCCGACGGTCAACCGCTCGTTGGCCCCCGCGGCATTGATGCCGCCGGTCCGGGCCCAGGCGGCGACGCCGACCGAGGCGGCCGCGGTGTGTTTCAGGAACGATCTTCGATTCGAGTCAGTCATGGGAGGTCTCCAGCAAGTTTGAGATCCGTGGTGACTTTTCAGTGCGGGTTGTGAGCGGAAGGGCGCCAGCCCCCGGTTTCTGCAGCACCCACCGGCGGCTAGCGCCGTGCCGCTCACTTGTGACGCGACAGCCCTAACATACCGTTTGCCCTGGAGAATCCCCAGCGCCAAGTTTTACACATTCCGACAAAACTTTTGCACTTTTCGCGGATGCCCGTGGCAGAACGGGCGACGGTCGAGGATCATAGGTTCCATGCGACACGTGGCGATTTTGATCGAAACCTCCCGCGCCTACGGCCGGGGCCTGCTCCGAGGCATTGTCCGGTACCAGCGGGAGCGCGCCGAGTGGTCGACCTATTTCCAGCCGCAAGGGTTGGGCGATCCGCCGCCGCCGTGGCTGGCCAACTGGCGCGGCGACGGAATTCTGGCGCGCATCGACAATCAGGCATTGGCCCAGGCGGTGAGCCGTTCGCGGCTGCCCGTCGTGAACCTGCGCGGGACGATGCCTGACCTGCCCTTTCCCTTCATCGGCTCGGACAACGAAGCGATCGCCCGGCTGGGCGCGGAACACCTGCTGGAACGCGGGTTCCGGCACTTCGGCTTCTGCGCTCTCGCCTGCGGCTATCATCCCGGACTGGACCGCCGCGGAGACTGCTTTCGGCGGTTCATCGAACAAGCCGGTCACGAGTGTCAGGTACTCCAGGATCCGCCGCGGAAGCGGGCGCGGAGTTGGGAGCAGGAACAGGAGTGGCTCGCCGGCTGGATCGCCGGGTTGCCCAAGCCCGTAGGGATCATGACGGCCAACGACGACCGCGGTCTGCAGGTGTTGGATGCCTGCCGGCGCGTGGGCGCGGCGGTGCCGGACCAGGTAGCCGTGCTGGGGGTGGACAACGACGAGTACCTGTGCGGCCTGTCGCTCCCGCCCTTGTCCAGCATCGACATCAACAGCGAGGAGACCGGCTACCAGGCCGCCGCGTTGTTGGATCGCTTGATGGACGGGAGGCCGGCGCCCCAACGGCTGCCGGAAATCGCGCCGGCGGGTGTGATCGTGCGCCGCTCGACGGACGTGCTGGCCACCGACGACAGCGAGGTCATCCGGGCGGTCCAGTTCATCCGCGAGCACGCCTGCCGCCCGATCCGTGCGGCCGACGTATTTGACGAACTGAACATTTCGCGAAGCTGCCTGGAGCCACGGTTCCGCCACGTGCTGGGCCGCACGATCCATCAGGAAATCGACCGCGTGCGGATCGAGCGGGCCAAGACGCTGCTGGCCGAGACCGACCTGCCGATCAAGTCCGTCGCCCAGCAGGCCGGCTTCCAGACCGTCCAGTACTTGACCCGCGCGTTTCGCCGCTTGACGGGAGACACCCCCGCCGCGTTTCGCCGCCGCCGCGCCGGCCGGTTGCCTTGAGTTTTCGCGATTGGGATGTTCGATTTGGAAGATCACGTTCCTTTGTAAACCGAACAAGAGATCGATGCCAACGCCGCCTCACCGCGTGAACGAGGGTGTTACTCCTTGGGGATACACCGGTAGCGACTGCCCGCCGCCGTCCTGAACCTCCCCTCGGATACGGAGCCAGATTCGCCAAGAGTTCCTTCCACTGGCCACGGAGTTCGGAATCCACTTCCAGGATCTCGGCGGCACGGATCGCCAGGGGCACAGTTCCACGAATCGCCGCCAGGTCCATGATGCTGTCCCCCACGCCCCAGAAATCCTCATGGGCATGGGTTCCCGTCAGCCTGGAATTCGATGGCGACATCGTCTGGAAGCACGGTGGGACCATCGAAGGACGTCGTCTCCGGAAAATAGGCCCCGGAGATTCCCCACCGCTGCTGAGCCGCTTTCTCGCAATTGGGCAACTGCCGCACATACATGTTGAAGTACGGAGCCATCAGGTCGATCGCGTCGGCGGCCAGCAGCGGAAAGTACAGCATCTCGGTCGTCCAGATCCAGTCGACCCGATTGATCTGCAGATGGACTGCAGCGGGCGAAGTCCAGACCATCGTTCCCATCCGGCCGTTGCCGATCGGCTGACCCGCGTCAGGTGTTTCGGCCGGACGATCGTAGACGAGGTCTGATGGCGACACCGACTCCTGCTGATCGACCACGTCGGCGCCATGCAGAGTGGCCAGCGGCGCCAGCAGCAGGGCAGAGAGGAGTGTGAGGGTGGGGTTCATGGCGATTGCCTGCGTTTTGCTGATTCAGCTTATCGTCCCCGTGTTTCTTGATCCACTTGCGCATCCAGGGGACGGTGTTGATGCCGAGATCGAGGTGCGTGTTGCCGCAGATGTCGGCCGGGCCGGCGAATACCCGGAGACGATCGCGCACGGTGCCCGGCGCGGCTTGCTGCGCGTGCGCGATCAGGGGATCGAGGAGGACGGTGACAAAGGTGAAAAGCCTGAGATCCATCATCTGGCTGCTTTTCCCACCATTTCCATCGCGCCGTTGACGACCGAGACTTGCTGAAGATCCTGCTTATCAATCTTGCCGCCGTTATGGATAACCGCACCGCGAGCGGGGCCTTCAGACGCCTCCAGATTCACTTGACTCAAACTCAAATGTTCTATGGTGCCGCGATTGACCAAGAGATCGAGCGGACCGGGAGTGTGGTTGAAGACGGTGGCTTGCGTCAGTTGCAGGGCCTTGATTGTGGCTCCCGGCTCGACGAACATGGTTGCGGCGGGCCAAACGGTTTCGGTGCGCCGGATATCGGACATGGTCAATCCATGCACCACAGCCGGCGCATCAATCCAAATCAGCGAGAGATTTGAACTTCCCGGTTGTGACGGGTCAACGTTCATGCCCATCGCGCTCTTTCCACAAAAGAGCCCGCGGATGGAAATGTCCTCGAAGGTGCTCGCGGTGCCGGGATGGACTTTGTGGTTGGTGAAGGAAACGGCATTGTAGCGGTACGTGCCGAAGATATTCGCCAGCCGGATGCGCCGGATCGGCGATCCGGCCGAGAGCAGCCGCACGGCGGTGTAACCGTCCTTGGCCCAAAGGCCGTCCACGACGACATCCTCGATCGCGCCGCGGCTCATCTCGAAGATGCCGCCATCGTCGGCATTGAGCGCGACCAGGTCGTCATTGGTCGCACCTTTGAGATTAGTGATGCGTCCGTGCCGCGAATTGCCATGCACATGGATGCCATCCATGTTGGTCCGCTTGAGATTATGGTCGAACGCGATGTCTTCGATGGTGAATTCTTCCAGGTTGCCCAGCTGCGTGCTGAACGTGACCGGGTCCTTCAGGGTGAGACCACGTAATGTGAGACGCTTGACCCGATTGAACCGCATGAGCACGCCGAGATAGCGGGCGGGGTCATACTCGCCCTTCCAAATGCGGGTCTTCTGATACTCGGCGAGCGACTGCCCTTCATTGTTCATGTCCCACACGCCGCCGATCAGCGCGATGTTCTCGTTGCCGCGTTCGTGGTCGTCGTTGTTGATCATCACGCAGTCGCTGCCGTCTTTGAGACGAATCACGGTAAAGCGATCCAGTTGGAACGTCTGGTTCGAGTGAATCCGCAGCGGTTGGCTGATGAGATAGTGCTTGGCTGGGGCCGGCAAATAGACCAGAGCGCGTCGTGAGTCGAGCAATGCCTGGATGGCCGCCGTGTCATCGTGTGTGCCATCGCCAACGAGGCTGGCTGTAGGCACGGTTGGCGCGTGTTGAGCCGGCGCGGCCAGCGGAGCCAGCAGCAGAGCGGTGAGGCAGGTGGGAATGATCGTTGGTCTCATGGCTTGGCAGTTGACAAAAGGGAACTTCATCTGTTCTTCCTCGCGAGTTTCAGTCCGAACAGCCTGGCTTCCGAGTCCTCACGTTGCAGTATGGTTTCAGGGCGCTTTTCAACATAGGTCCACCAAAGGTCTTGGGCCTGGTCGGGCGTATTGACGACCGTGATGATTGCCAGCCCCTGCGGCGGCAGCTTGGCGAAAAGCCAGGCGAGATCCGCCCGCGGGATATCGCCCCAGATGATCAGCGGACGCTCGCGGAGAATGGCGAGATACCGAGCGACCAGCGACTCGGCCGACGGGCCGCCGCTGTCGATGTGCAGTTCCAGCACGCTCATGCCCATCGCGAGGTAGCGATCCGTCGGCACGAACCCGGTGGAATGCTGGTGCATGACGACGTGCGGAAAGGCGGCCACGATCTGCCGGTCGAACGGCTCGATGAACTCGGCGTACAGCCTGGGCGAGAGCAATGCCGCGGCGTCCTCCTGGTGCCACACGGTCCCGGCTGGCATCCAGGCGTGGTAGTAGAACGAGCCAACGCCCGCGTGAAACGCCGGGATGCGTTCGAGCTGAAAACGGCCGCAGGCGATGAACAGGTCGGTCACACGCTGGGCGACCAGCCGCACTTCGTCGGGATTGTCGACCATCGCCAGCACGAAGGCGTCGCCGCCGTAGAGGGCGGCGATCAGGTCTGCCACGCCCCGCATTCGCGTTGTGGCCAACGGGAAGCGGCCCGCGCTCGCCTCGGCCAGTGCCTGCAGCATGCGGTCCATCAGACGCGACCAGGGGTTGTCGCCCGAAAAGGCGGGCAGGCTTCCGGGCGTGAGGCACGGCGGCGGTTCGGCGTAGATCGAGCCGGTGGCGTGGTTGGCGAAGATCGGGCAGCCCAGCATGGCTTCCAGCCAGGGGATGCCCCAGTACGCGCTGCCGCTGTAAATGAAGTCGCCGCCGCATTCCTCGTGGTCAAGGAACAGGCGTACGCTGTCGGCCACGAAGGCGTCGACGTCAAAATCCTCCGGCTGCAGCGCACGCCCCTCTGGCAGACGGCGGCTGAACGGATAACGCGGCAGGGGGTACTCGCTCCCGCGGAAGAAACCAAAGACCGGGCGTGGATTCACGCGGCGGTGAAACGCCTCGAACTTCAGCACCCGCTGCTCGATGCTTTGTCGCCAGTCGTACATGCTACGTGACGCTCCAGTTCGATTAGACGCCCGTCGAATCCGCGCTGCACGGCCGCACAACGGCCGCCGCGCGGTACATGGCCAGCACGTTCTCCAACGGGATGTCGGTGCCCAGGATCTGGCTTGGCGCCAGGATGTAGTTGCCGCGCCCGTCAAACAGCTGCAGTGCCGCGCGAACGGCATCGCCGACCTGTTCGGGCGAGCCTTTCGGCAGGAGATGCTGGGTATCGATGCCGCCGTGGAACACGATCTGGTCGCCGAACTCCGCGGCGAGCGACGCCAGGTCCATCCCCTTGGCGGAGACCTGGATGGGATCGAGAATGTCCACGCCGGCCTCGACAAACAGCGGAATGAGCGGACGGACGGCGCCACACGAGTGCATCATCACCTTCAGCCGGTAACTGTGCGCCAGCGCCGTCAGCTTGCGGATGTTGTCGAAGTAGAAATCCCGCCACATCGAACGGCTCATCAGCAGCGCTTCCTGCGTGCCGAAGTCGTTGCCGAAGAACCAGACCTCAAGCTCACCCGCCAGCGCGGCGAACAACGCGTCGTTCAGTTCCAGGTACATCTCCGTCAGCCGGTCGACAAGGGTCTGGGCAAACTGCGGCTCGGCGCCCAGATTGGTAAGGAAGTTCTGGTAGCCATGCATGCGGTAAGCGTCGCCGAGAATCCCGGTCCAGAAGCCGCCGATGCGAACGCGACTGCGCTGGGAAGCGGCAATCGCACGCAGCGGGTCGAAGTCGAAATCGGCCGCCTTCGGCCAGGGGAACCGCAGGACGTCCTGAGGATCGGTCGTATCCTGGAGCGGGCCGCAGATGGCTTCGTCCACCGAGAACTTCGCTGCCCGCACCTCGCGGCGCCAGCGGATCCCCAGCGGACACGTGCGCTCGGCGTCGGTCAATTCGAGGCGGTCCGCGTGCTTGTAGTAGGGCAGAAAGTCCTCGCGCTGGCTCAGGTCGCGGGCCGGCAGATAGAAGAAGTCGCACCCCAACGCATCGAGCAACTCGCTTTCGGAGTTGACCCCCAGATGCGTCTTCAACCGCCGGTCCAACTCATGATGGGCCAGATAATCGATCGGCGCGCGATCGAGCGTCTTGCCCTGGCAGCAGGCCTGGAATCGTTCTCGTGAGTTCATAACCGCCCCCAAACCTCTCTGACAGGTGTTGCGATGTGCTTCGCAAAGACACCGCCGAACTCGAGTTCGGCGGCATGCAACGCGGCCAGCGGCGCGAGCAGCAGGGTGGTGAGGAGGGTGAGGGTAGATTTCATGGTGCTGGTTCCGTCTGGGGTCATCGCTTCGTATCTTCATCGCTCCAAAAACCCCGGAAGACCTTCCGTGGATCGGCGGTCTTCGGAGCGGCGTTTTTGGAGGCGGATTTCCATTGCCAGAAGTCTTGGAAGAGTGCCGCGGGATCGGGTGGGGTGCGGCCCTGCCAGTAGGCACGGTCGTGGTGGAGGATGCGGGCGCGGGATTGCACCCACTCCGTGAAGATCCGCCCGAACCACGCGTCGTGCCTCTGCGCAAGTGACCGGACGATCTCAGGATGCGCGGCGGCCAGGTCGAACTGCTCCGCAGGATCGGCGTCGAGGTCGTAGAGGCGTGGGGCAGGTTGCGGCGCGGTAGTGGGCGCATCGAGTTGTCGGTCAAGCGGCATCTCCCAGTGCGGCTGCACGATGCCGCGCAGGTAGGAGGGATTGTCGCGTGCGGTGTCTTTTTTGAGCGAAGAATCGTTGCCGGGCCAGTAGAGTTTCCAGCGGCCTGCGCGGATGGCGGAATTGCAGTGTGGCACGGGGGCGTAGCGGTTGCGCTGAAAGGACAGCGCGCGCTGCGTGAGGGCAGGGGTGGGACTGCCGAACAGGAGCGGCATGAGGTCGGTGCTGTCGAACGGTTTGGCTCCGGCAGGAGGGGCCGCTCCGGTGAGACCGAAAAGGGTCGGCAACCAGTCGCAGCCGTGGACGGGCGTGTCGAGCACCTGTCCGGCCTGAATGCGCCCGGGCCAGGCGACGAGAGCGGGCACGCGGATGCCGCCCTCGAGCACGTCTTGCTTTTGGCCGGAGAAAACGCCGTTGAAGCGTTTCTGCGAGCCGAGCTGTGGATCGCGGCCCAGCATCGGGCCGTTGTCGCTTGTGAACACGATGATCGTCGTCTCCCACTGGCCGTCGTCTTGGAGCGTCTGAAACACGCGTCCCAAGCCGGTATCCATCGCCTCGATCATCGCGTAGGTGACGGCCAACGCCTCACTTGCGTCCTCGCCCAAACGCTCCCGGTATTTCTTCACCAATGCTTCAGGAGCCTGCAACGGGCTGTGAGGTGCGTGGTGCGCCAGGAACAGGGCAAACGGCCTGCCTTCCCGCCCACGGATGAAGCGGATGGCCTCCTCATTCAGCGCGTCTGTGAGGTAGCGGCCATCGTGCGGCACCGCGTCATCATTGCGCAGCAGGTTCCACTTCCAGTAATCCTGCCCGCCGTTCGGAAAGCCGAAGAACAGATCGAAGCCGCGCCGGTGCGGCAGGTAGTCGCGGCAATACAGCCCGTTGTGCCACTTGCCGATGAGCGCCGTTGCGTAACCCGCGTGATGGAAATAGTCGCCAAAGGTCCTTTCGGACAAATCGATCCGGTCCAGCCCGCGATTGCTCGGCACATCGACCGCACCGGTGCGGTGATTGAAACGCCCGGTCAGATAACCCGCTCGCGCCGGCGCACACAGCGGTGAAGGCGAATAGTGCGCCGTCAGCCGCACCCCGTCTTTCGCAAGCGAATCCAGCACCGGCGTGTCGATGAATGAGTTGCCATAACAGCGCAGATCGCCCCAGCCGAGATCGTCGGCAAGAATGAAGAGGATGTTGGGTTGCTCCTGTGGTGCATCCGTTGCGTGCAGCCCGGCCAGCGGCGCGACCAGTACAATGGTGAGGGTCAGCAGACGGATGGTTTTCATGATGATGTGGTCAAGTGGCGATGTTCACTTCACAGCATCCAGCGCAGTCGATCGCGCCAGCAAGACAGCGACGGGCAGGAGCAGTCTGATTGGTCTCGTGATGGCTATGTGATCCGGCGCTGGATGCCGATGTCTTGTGCGTAGGGATTACTCGGTTCCCGCGTGAAAATTCCCCACGGCTTCGCTGGTGCGCAGAGCGCGGCTATAGATACGCAACGACTTGACCGCCGGCGCTATCTTCAACGTCGCAGCCCCGGTTGGCGTGCGCAGCGTCGGGCTGAAGCGGCCCCAGCCGAATTGACGCTGGTCGCCGCCGTCGCAGAGCACGCCGTCCACCACGAAGGTGATGATCTTCGGGCCGCCGTCCACGGTGATGACCACGTGGTGGAGTTTCTCGGCCTGGAGGACACCGCCGTCGCAGTCCCAACTCGCCTGCTGCCGGCCATCGTGCAGCGTGACGGCAATCGTGCCGGACTCGGTAGTCGAAACGAGGATTCCCGCGCCCGTCGCGTCGCGGCTGTCCAGGAGCGTCTGGCCGGCGGCGAGCGAATCGAGTTGCAGCCGGAGGTCCAGGCTGAAGCCGGCGCGCGCGTCCTTGGCGCCGTGATCGGCCCGCCGGTTGTCGCGGAAATTCAACGGCGGCAGCTTGGGCAGCGGCGCTTCGGCGGGCAGCGATTTGCCGGCCGGCAGATCCAGCACCAGACCCGGCTTGGCGACGGTCCGATTGTCCCACTGGGCGAACAGGCTGTCGAGCAGCGGTTGCGGGATCTCGTGAACTCGGCCGACGTTCTTCTGCGTCTCGGTGACGTAGAACTTGCCGCCGTCCTCGATCAAGTCGGGGTAACTCATGCGGATGTACGGGTCGTCGTCGTACAGCAGAATCTCCGGCTGCGACCACTCGATACGTTTACCCTCCGGCGTGTCCACCTCGCGGCCCGCCATGAGCCAGGCGGGGTTGCGGTCATCGTAGGGGCTGCGGCCGTCCTTGCCGCCGGCCCCCAGTTCGCCGACGAACCGCCCGCCGTGATTGTGGAACCAGTACAAGAACATCCCGTTCGAACAGTTCCACGCAAAGTTCGCCGCCCGCGGGTGTTTCACGCGCCGCCCGCCGGGCGTGTAGGTCTTGTAGGCCGGCGCCGTCCAGGTATGCCCGCCGTCGCGGCTGTAGGCACTCGTCGGCCAGCCGTCGATGGTGCGGTAGACGCAGTACAGCGAGCCATCGCTCAGTTTCACGATGCTCTGCTCCTCTGCTACGCGTCCGCCTCCGGCGGGCGTGCGCAGGCCGATGTCGCCGTCCGGCAACGTCTCGAAGGTGATCTTCGCCGGATCTCGCTCGGTCAGAATGTTCTTGCTCGTGAAGAACGCACCTTCCGATTGTGAGAAGAAGCCGTCACCCATCGCACCGACCTTGTGGATCACCATGATCGCGGTGTCGCCGAGGATCAGCGGCCGGCCCACGTTCCAGAAGAACCGCAGCTTGCCGCCGTAAACGTTGTTCCGGTCGCACTCGAATTCCCGGATCGGCACCTCGTATCGCTGGGCCGACCAGGTGCGGCCATGGTCGTCGCTGTACTTGAACACGTAATGGCCGAGCGAGTCCACTCGCTTATAGACGCCCTTGTCTTCTCGCTTCACTTCCGGCACGCGGTCGGTGTTGTGGTTGTAGAAGGCGTAAATGCGGCCGCCGGGCACCTTCAGCAGCACCGCGTAGCTGGCCTCCGGCCCGTCGCCCGGTTCGATCGGCACGATCTGCTCCCACGTGCGGCCCTGGTCGGTGCTGCGCATCGACACCACGTGTTGGCCGCCCGCGCCCTCGGCGCCCGCGCCGGTGGTCATCACGCACAGCCACGCGCCGTCGTCGGTCTTGACGATGTAGGGCTGGTCCGCATAGCCCTCGCTGGGAATGTCCCAGCCGTTGCTGATGTGCCGCGGGTCGGGGACCGCGGGCGCGGGGGATGCGGACTTGGCCGGCTCGGCGGCAGGCAGCGGGAAACAGCAAATCGCAAGCAGCGCCACCACGGCAAAATTCGTATTTCGCAGACTCATTCCGTCGTCTCCTTCACGAGTTCCTTAATCTTCCGTCTTATTCGACATATCAAACATCCGCTGTCAAGCCCCCGTCGCCGCGCCGGCCGGTTCTCTCCTGGCGGTTTCTGCCCGAAAACCGGTCCCCAGGTCGAGCGGGGTGCCCCGCGGTTGCCTTCCCGTCGATCTCCGTCATGATTGGTGCTCTGCTGCGGCTGGAGGTGAAAGGGCTGGTGCAAAGCCGCCCGTTGTCCGGCAGCCGCGTCCGGCCGCTGACGCTGAAAGACGTCGATCTCGGGTGGGCGTCAGCTTCACGGCAGGGCGGCTCAACAGTTGGGCAGGTAGGCTCCCAGGTCCTTCAATCGACGCTGCAATTCGGCGGCCGGAACAGCCCGCGTATCGCAGCCCTGCTGGGCACAAATCGCCGCGGCGACACCGATCGCCTGGCCGGTGATGAAACAGCCCGGCATGACGCGGATTGAACTTTGCATGTACCGGTCCGTGCTGACGCAGCGGCCCGCCACCAGCACGTTCGTCAGCTGCTGCGGCACCAGGCAGCGATAGGGGATGCCGTAGCTCTCGCCCTTGCCGTAGCGGAGCTTTTTGAAGTCCTCGGCGTACCGCTCGTAGCTGGCCAGATCGGGCTTCGCCGCATGGATGTCCACGGCGTAGTTGTAGCGACCGATCTCGTCCGGGAAGACGGCCCGCGACTTGAAGTCCTCCAGATTCAGCACGTAGTCGCCCAGAATCCGCCGGCTTTCGCGGGCACCGAGCTGCGAGGCGGTCGCCACCAGTTCCATCTGCTCGAAGCCCTTCAGGTACTTCTTGTAGTAGCGTTCGTATTCCACCAGCGACTTGCGAGCCCAGAGCAGGGCCTGGGTGATGGACCGTTCGTCGGTCGAGTCCAAGCCGAAGGTGTGCCCGATGTTGCCGCCCCCGGTGTGCTGGCCGACGCGGAACATGCCGGGCAGGTGCCGGTCCTCGTGCGTGAAGACCTTGTCGCGGAAAGCGTCTTCGAGGCGGCTCTCTCCGCCGCCCAGTCCGCCCTTGGTGACCGCCGGCCAGTCGATGTCAGCCCACAGGCTGCACAGCGTCCCGGCCATCATGTGGCCGTGCTCGTCGCCCTTCTCGAACGGGGCTCCGGCCCAAGCTGCCAAGTCGCCGTCGCCGGTGCAGTCGAGGAACACCCGAGCCTTGACGGCAAACAGCCCGCTCTTGCCCGACAGGACGGCCGCCGAGACCTGGCCGCCGTCCGACTCGACAGCGATCAGGTCGGCGTGGAACAGGAACTGGACATTCGCCTCCACGAGCAGAGCGTCATAGACCCGCTTGAGCACTTCGGCCCGAATCGTCACGTCGCTGCCGGGCCCCGTGCCACCATGCTCCTTGAGCCGCCGCTGGATGTCGGCTCCGATGCCGCCAGCCAGCATGTGGACACCATCGGTGAACGGCATGAACAGCGGCAACATACCCGCGGTTCCCATGCCGCCCAGACAGGTATTGCGTTCCGCGAGGAACACGCGGGCCCCTTGCCGGGCCGCGGCCACGGCCGCCGCGACGCCTGCCGGCCCGCCGCCAGCCACGAACACGTCTGCCTCGTGGCGGACCGTGATGCGTCGTTGGAAGATGACTTCGTCGGCTGAGGACTCCGCCGCACGTCCGTGATCAGCGATGGAACCGAGCCCGCCTAGGGCCGCCGCGGCGACCGAACCCCTCAGAAAATCCCTGCGATTCGACGACATGCTGTTTCTCCTTTGACAAACCTGAACTTCCGCGCCCTGTGTCGTACATGCTCCTGATTTCTTTGTCCTCGTGGTACGAAACATTGTCGAGGCCGACGTTGAGCATGAAACCGCCGAGCACGATGTTCCGGACGATGTTGTCGTGGATGCGCCAGCCGCTGCGATCGACTTCTTCAGCCAACCCACGCGTGAAACGTTCGTGGTGGCCGTCGTCGTGAAAGACTCTCCGCCGTCCATCACCCCGCGTGACGATGTTCTCCCTCCGGAAAATGACTCGGACCGCGAATCCGGATTATGGACGCCGGAAGACACGATGAAAAGAGGGGTTACGGCGTCTCCAGGATGCGGCGGTAAAGGCCCGGCTTCCAGGTTTGCTCGAACTGGGGAGGGATCTTCTCCTTGGCCAGCAACAGGAACGCCTCGCGGTCGACCGGGACGAACTCGACGCCGCCCTCAATCAGTTTCTCCCGATACCCGGCCTCCGACCGCGCGACCTCGCGATTGTGCCACGCGGTGGATTCCTCGGCCGCGGCCAGGAGGATCTCCCGCTCGTGGGGCGTGAAGCGGCTGGCAAAGTGCGGCCCGACGCAAAACACGAAAAACCCGATCAGGTGCCGGGTCTCCATGACGTACCGCTGGACCTCGTGCAGATTGTTGCCGTAAATCGTCGCCAGCGGATTCTCCTGACCCTCGACGACGCCCAGCTTCAGCGCCATGAACATGTCCGTAAAAGGCAGCGGCGTGGTATTGGCCCCGAAGGTCTGCCAGGATTTGATGTACACCTCCAACTCGGGCACCCGCAGCTTCATGCCGCGCAGGTCGTCCGGGGTGCGGACCCGTTTCGAGGTGGTGGTCAAGTACCTCGGGCCGCGATACCACAGATGCAACATGTCGACGCCCGCCCGCTGGCGCATCGAGGCCCGCAAGTCCCGGCCGATCTCCCCCTGCCAGACGCGCTCGATGTGCTCGTAGTCCCGCCAGACAAACGGCGCTTCGGTCGCCCCGTATTCCGGCGCATACCAGCCGATGATGGCACAGCCCATGACCGTCATGTCGATGCTCCGCAACTGCATGCCTTCGACCGTCTCCCGGTCGTCCCCCAGCTGGCCGGCCGGATACAGTTTCACCCGCAGCCGTCCCTGCGACCGCTCCGCCACGCGCCGGGCGAAGTACTGTGCTCCCGAGTGCAACAATTCGCTCGGTCCGGAAACGTAGCCCATCCGGACGATCTTCTCGTCGGATTCAGGTCCGCAGCCGGAAAGGACCATGGAGCAGAACACCGCTGCGCAGCAAGTGGCCAGCGGGCGCCGACCGCTGGTCCGGATCGCGAGGCCACAGCCATCACGCCCCGGCCGCCTGCCCGCCAACACCCACCTGCCCGAACAAGCACCGTCCCGGCCCACACGGATCATTTGAGTCGCCCTCCCCACACATCGACCAACCACAACGACAGACCGGGAACATAGGCTGCGATCAGCACCACGGCGGTCAAGGCCAGATAGAACGGCCACAGGCTGGCCAAGATGTTCTTGACGGAAACCTGACCGACGCCCGCCATCACGAACAGCAGAATACCCACGGGCGGCGTCAACAGCCCGATCATGATCGCCAGTTGAAACACCACGCCGAAATGCACGGGGTCGACCTGGTAGGCAGCCAGCACGGGCATCAGCAACGGCGTCAGGATGATCATGATGCTGCCGCCTTCCATCACCGTGCCCAGCAGCAGGATCAAGCCGATCAAGAGCAGCAGCATCAGCCATCGCTGGCCCGTCACGGCCTGGAAAAACCCCACCAAGATCTCGGCATCCACCTCGCGGGAAATCAGGAAACCGAAGCACGAGGCACAGGCGATAATGAGCAGGATCGACGTCGAGCGCCGCGCGGTGACCAGCAGGATCCGCGGCAATTCGGCGATCCGCAACGAACGGTACACGAACAGGCCGATGGCCAGCCCATAGGCGACCGCCAACACGCCGGCCTCGGTCGGCGTCACCAGACCGCCGAAAATGCCGCCCAGAATGATCGCGGGCATCAGCAACCCGGGCAGCGCAGCCCGGAAACTCTCGGCCACCTCGCGGAAGCGGTGCCGCTCGCCGCGCGGATGACCGGCGCGCCGTGCTACAACTGCACAGACCGCCATGATGGCCACGGCGATCAGGATGCCCGGCAAGGTGCCTGCCAGGAACAACTTGCCCACCGACACGCCGGACACCGAGGCGTAAATGATGAAGCCGATGCTGGGAGGAATCACCGGGCCGATCGTGGCGGCCGAGGCGTTGACCGCGGCCGCAAAGCCCTTGGGATAGCCCTTCTTTTCCATCATCGGGACCATCGTCGAGCCGACCGCCGCCGCACTGGCGATCGCCGCTCCGGAAACCATCGCCACCAGCATGTTGGCGATCACGACCACGTACGACAATCCGCCCGGCAACGGACCGACCAGGGCCAAGGCCAAGCGAGTCAAACGCTTGGTGATGCCCGCCGCATTCATGATCTCGCCCGCCAACAGAAAGAACGGCAAAGCCAGCAGGACCATCGTGTCGGCCCCCGAACTGATCTGCTGGACGATGACCAGCGGCGACATGTCGCTGACCAGCACCACGTACAGCAGCGAACCGATCCCAATGGCGTACCCGATCGGTACTCCCAGGATCAGCAACAAGAGCATACTCAGCACGAGGACAAACACCGGCGATCTCCCGATTCATTCTCCGGCACGGATCATTCGCCGGCATCCAATTCCGCGTATTGACCGGCCAGGAACCTCCGCACCACAAACCAGCAGGACAGCGCCGCGGTGACGGGCAAGGCCGCATAGAACACCCAATTCAACGGCAATCCCAACGCCGGCGTTGTGGCGCCGGCCGTCTGGTAAACCCACAGAAACCCCGCCACAACCAGGAACCCGTGAAAGACCAAGACCAGCAGCAACCCCGCCGCTTCGACGGCCCGCCGCACCCGCACCGGCAGCTGCTCGACGAAATACTCGACCCGGATGTGCCGTCGGTCCCGCAACACCAGCGCTGCGCCCCACAGCGTGAACCACACGAACAAGTACCGCACCACCTCGTCGCTCCAGAACAACGAGTGGTTGACGACATAGCGGAAAAACACGGCGATCAGAATGATCGCCAGGATCAAGCTGAACAGCCCGACCAACAGCCAGTCGGCCGGCGACAGACGATCCGGAGATTTCTGGACAGCTTCCCTCATCATTCACTCCCGGGACGAGCAACGAGCATTTTGCGGGGGGACATCATCATCATGTATCCGGTTGAAAATCGCACCTTGAGTGCGGGCTATTGTAGCCCAAAGCGGACGCGCAAGGATAGCCAGCCCTTTTCGACCATCAGATGGAAGCTGTCAATTTGGCAGGAGGATGTCATGCTGGACGAGGTCGGCGAGAAACCGCCGCGGACGAAGGAAGAACGTCGGAAACGGCAGAAGAAACTGGAACAAGCTCGGCGCCGGCGACAAACCGAAAACGCCCCGGCGGCACCAGCTCCGGCCGAGACCGAAGTAGGAACGGAGCCAGGCGAGCCGCCCGCAAAACGACGCGGCCGGCCCAAACGCCGCTCGATCATGGCCTCCGATCTGCAGGGCCTGAAGTGTTTCGAGAATCTCGCGCCGCTTTTGGAGCGTCTGCACGACGTGGGCTGCGAACGCGATCAGGCCGGGAACCGCGAATTCCACTACGATCAACTCTGCCTGCTCCTCTTGCTGGCCCTCTTCAACCCGGTGGTGGACAGCCTGCGGGGCCTGCAGCAGGCCAGTGAACTGGAGAGCCTCCAGGAGCATTTGGGCGTGGGGCGCGTGTCGCATGGGTTCGCTGTCTGAAGCGTCCCGGGTCTTCGACGCCCGCCTGCTCAAGCCGATCATTGCAGGCCTACTGCGCGATCATCGCCTGGTTGTTGATCAGCCTGTGGACCGGTCGCAAGGCGACAAAGCGGACTTACGAGATGGTTTGCTATTACTTCCTGGCCTGGCCACCGAGGCAGAATTGCTGAAGCACATCGAGAAGCTGAAGCCCCAAGACACCACGTAGTCCTGAGCCGGACGACCACGCTCACGATCGACTTCTGACGGTTCATCCGGCGGAAGCGCGCGCGACGGGATTCTGTGAGGAGCCCTTCGATTGACGTGAAGACTTGGGCATTGCCCCGAAGGGGCGGAACAAATCAGCCTGGGGCACAGCGACGCGGCATGAGCCGCGAGCGACGCCCCAGGTTGTGAATCCACAAATGCGCAAAGCCCTGAAAGGGCGGAACAAACGCCCAGCGAGTTCTGTTTCGCCCTTTCAGGGCTGGCATGTTCCGGGTCCGGCGTACCCGGGGCGACGTTCGCGGGTACACCCGCTTCACTCTGCCCCGGGCTGGCATGTTCCGCCCCGTTGGGGCAAAGAACCGCCTTACGCGCGCTCGTTCCGGATGAACCCTTCTGACGCGTGACCGTTCATGCTGCGCGGAGTACTGCCTTCCGCTCCGCCGAAGTGCCCCGGATCGTGACGCACTGCCGCCAGCGACCAGGCAGGACCCGGCAGACCGACGCGACAGCGCGGTGCGCTCGTCGTTCCCCTTCGCTCGCCACATGCGAAATCCCCGCGAGGCGTCTCTGCCATTCCCGGCCCCGGCCGGGGCTTCTTCTCAACCATCCTCGCTAGCGCGTCGGGCTCGTGTCACCACCGCTGTGCGCCAAGCCGTGCCCAACGGCTTCGGAAGCTCGTGGCGTGCCTCCCGTTCTTACGCACTGCCTGCCGATCCGAATTCCCGGCTCCGCCTGCCATTCCGACAGTCCCCGGCCTCGCTCGAACGTCCGGCTTCCCTCCCGTTTCTTCCGCCGCTACCCTGTGAGCAATTACCGGGCCGAACAGTATTGCCCCCGTCCCCTGCCCCCTTGGTTTCTGCGAGCGAAATAGACCAAACCCGTGTTTCGCCCCAAGGGGCGATGTCCTTTTGGGCATCTGAGGGGAAAAGACCGGTTCAAGTCCTTCTGGCCGGGCTGGCCGGGGTGGGTGGAGCACGTCAACGCCGAGCAAACGGAAGCGGAGCTGGCCGCCGTGCGCCGCAGTGTGCAATGTGGGAACCCGTTCGGCGCCCCGTCCTGGTCCGACGAGATGGTCCGCCGCCTGGGTCGGGAAGGCACGATTCGCCCCCAAGGACGCCCCAAAAAATCGCCAAAACGGTTCCTGCCACCTTTTCCGCCCCTGCTGGCTGACGTACGCGGCATGGGAAATCCTCCGAACGCGGATCGGCTGCTTGAACTCGTGTGTTGACATTGTACTCACGCCAGCCGATGTCGGCAATCCGGTCGTTCGGCGCACGTCGAGGTTCGGCACAGGTCTCACGACCTCGCCGAAAGGACCGATCGCAGGTCTCCAGGGCGATTCTGGGAGACCTGCGGGTGGCCCGTGCTGCGGTCGGGAGACCGCAGCTCAGTGCAGGGAGATCGCATCACAACGCGTCAGGGCGTCGAGCCCAGCAGGTAGAGTCTTCGGTCGTAAGATGCGCGCACGGTGCGCGCATCTTCAAAACTCGAAGTCCGAAACTCGAAATCCGAAACAAATCCAAAACTCAAATATCAAAAGCTCGAAACACGATCGACCGGTCCAGCACGCGTCGAAGGGTGGCAGCGTGTGTCCGGGCGTGTGTTTTGGACATTCGAGTTTCGGATTTTGTGCTTGTTTCGGATTTCGGATTTCGAGTTTCGGATTTTACGTTACGGTTGGTTGCGGCCGGAGGCAGGGTTACGCAGTTGTGGGCTGGGGATCACGAGCCTTTACGCGAACGCGGCGCGGCTGTGGCTCACCCCCTGCAACCAGCGGCGACCGCGCCGTGCTGCTTCCGCCGCCAGACTGTCCACCCGCCCCGTTGCCAGCCGAAACCAGCGGCCGAAGTTCCGCACCGTCTCGACCCAAGTTTCGTTCGACAGACGTAGCCGCTCCAAGATCGGCAACAACTCCGCTGGGATCTGCCCTCGCTTGTCCGGTCGCGTCTGCCGGCGTGCTCAGCTTCGGCACAGGATCAACCCGCGTGGTGCCGGACAGCCAACCGCCACCCGGCCCCGTGCCGCCCACGGTCCAGCCGGGATCGCCGTGGTACTTCTGGAATTTGGCTTGGTTCTGGTCCAGCAGCCAGTCGGACTGCTCGCCCACGATCATTGTGTTCGATGTGCCGTCCAGGCAGTCGGCCAGACGCACATGCTCGCACGGAGGCAGCATGCCGCTGGACGTCACGATGCCGCCAGCCGCGGCCCCCGTGCCTTTCGCCTCGTTTTGGTACAGACGGCTCGTCGTCGGTGCGACAAGTCCAGGCTGGTAATCTTGCGACTGGGGATCGATGTCGCAACCGCCCGCGATGCCGACGTACGTAGGCAGGCAGATGGGCCCCGTCGGAGTCTCCATGACGGGCAGCGGACTGGATGGGCAACGCAGAAAGTCCGGCACGAACCTGTCGAGGGAAAACGTCAAATTTTTCATTCCCTGGCTTCGATTGATGAACACGGGAGCCAGATCGCTCGCACAGAATTGGTGTCTGGTCGGCACGCCGGGTACGTGGGTTGAGAGCACGAGGTCGTACACCCTTCGCTGCTCACTGTACGGCATGATTCCGAACCACCAGGATGGCCCCAACGCAGCGTCGATCGGCGGATTTCCACCGGGATTGAGGCCGGAGTGCATGACGCCCATCGGAAACACCTTGTACGTATCGTGGTAGTTCAGCAGCCCGAGAGTGATGTTCTTGAGTTTGTAAACGCACGAGGAACGGCTGGATTTTCCGCGTGACGCTTGGATCAGGGGCATCAGCAGGGCCAGCAGAACACAGATGATCGTGACGACGGCGAACAATTCCCGGAGGGTGAAGCCACGTCGCAACGGTCGTTTCCGCATGGCCCGTCCCCTTGACGTTGGTGCGTTCCCCATCGCGGGGAAATCAGGTTGTTGATTGAATTCTCGTCCGATTGAGCCAACTAGCCAGGAACAAAACACTGATCAGCAGCAGCGGCCCGGAGATCACCACGTACGCCGACCAATGGAATCGTCCCCAGGCCGTCAGCAGATACCAGATCCCCAGAGCCATGAACAGGATGGCTCCGATCCGCTCCCATCGCCACGAGACGGCCAGGACGACCAGCACGATTCCCGTGGGGATGAGGTGCATCAGCAGGGCCAGAACCGTCTCCCAGAACCCGAAGCCCTGGCCAAACACGTCCAGGGCGAACAAGCTCAGGAACGCGGCGAACAGCAGGCCCAGAATCCTCGGCGTCCAGGTCAACCAGGGTTTCATCTTCTGCCTCCCGCGGTGGCGGTTCGGACCAGCATGCGGCCGCGATCGCTTACGCAGGTTCAGGTCTTGCTGGGCTGGGTCATGATTCGGAGCACGGTTTCCACGTCCTTCTGGGCATGTCGCCCAGCAGATTATCTTTCCCGTGTTCCGTCACCAGTTCTCGCACCCGTGCCGCGGCGATCGCCAGTCCTTTGAACGCCTTCAGGACATCGTCTGCTGTCGGTTTCATGCCATCTGCCTTTCCACATTCGCGTGAATCGGGTCCGGACGTTCAGCTGCCACGGTGGCCGCGGCAAGCAAGCCGAGAGGGTGCCGTCTGCCAACATGCTGCAGGCCGCCATGATCTCCCGCAAATCGTGCGGTGGTTCGCCCTGCATTGTAGTACAGGATGCAGCGGAGGGGGAGCAACCAAGGGGGCGTTCCGGCCCGGCGATCAGCGTGTGCGTGGGACTTCTTAAACGTTTAAGAAAGCCCACGGAGCGGGCTGCCGCGATGTACCCTTTCGATGGTTCTTCCCACGCCTATCCCGGCTCGGGTAGGATACCGCGAAGCCTTTCTTGAAAGCGTTTGAATCTCAGCTGAAGCCATGCGTAATCTCCAGGAATTGTTTGAAGCCTTGGGCAGGTCAGAGTTCCGCAGCCGGTTTCGTCTGGGAACGAAAGAAGCGGAGTACCTGAAGCAGAAGGGGCTGGAGACCATCGCCCAGCACGCGGACAAGTTCCTGCGGCAGCGGTTGGCTCCAGCCCAGCCGCCCAACGACGGCAAGCAGACGCCCATGCGAGGCCACCCCGTCTTCATCGCCCAGCATGCGACAGCCACCTGCTGCCGGAACTGCCTGCGGAAGTGGCACCGGATCCCAACGGGCACACCGATGACCGAAGAGCAGATTGCTTACGCGGTCCTGGTCATCCGTCATTGGCTGGACAGGACGCCGGATGGCGGTTCGGGACGGACGCCGTAGCCGCGGGACGCGGCATCTCTTAAACGTTTAAGAAACTGACTGCTGGCAGATTGCCGGCCTGCTCCTCAGCAGAGGCCGGCAGTCCGAATAGCCGCTCCGATGCGAGTTGGGGTATGGTATCATCCGTTCTCGACTGTTGTTGCGGTCACGTTCCGGGCGGCAGCTTCTGGGACTTCGGGCGTGGCAAATTGGCGGAACGTTGGGAGGCCCGTCGCGAGTTGTCCGTCGTCGGCCGCACGTTCGCCGAATTGCAGTCACGGTGAGCGGCGGCGTGACATCGGGACGGGCTGAACGAATGGAAGAGGGGCAAGGCTCTTTCCAGTCCCACGGAGAAGTTCCAGCAAGAAGTGCCGTACGCCGGCGAATACGCACGGGTGGGTGCGTACTTCTTTTTTCCGGGCGTGCGGCTATGTTCCCGTTCAGTTGGTCATGTCGTGATTGGTGCAGGGCCTTGGTTGCCTTCGCCGTAGCCTTGCTATTGGGCATGGCGATCTGGTGGACCTCGCCGTGGATCACGGGGCACGGCGAGCCGTGGGACGCAGACGGGCGATACTACGCCTGGGCCTTATTCACCGCGGGATTCGTGGCGACCGTGTTCCTGCCGAAAGCCTTCTGGCTTGTCCCGATCGGGGTCTGCGTTGGGCAGTTGCTGTACGGCTGGTACTTCGTCGAACCCCAGGGCGACGCACTGCGGGTGCTGGGAATGGCCCTGATCGTGGTTTACTCCGTCGCCGCACTCACCGGGGCCGTGGGATGCGTGGTCCTGATTTGGCTGATTCGGCTCCCGTTGGGCGTCCTACGGTTCGTTCTGAGACAATTGAGACGATGCGGGCCACTGCAGTCGCCGTGAGTTCAGATGGGCCGGCAGCAGTGCCTTGGATGTGTCACGGTTGGCGGCCAAGGCGGGTGCGGGGAGCGTCAGCGGGCCATGCTTCCCGTTCGTTCCCCGTTGATCAGAACTCGCCATCGGAGCCCTGGAGCAGCCGGCGGGAACGGGCCAAGAATGCTGTACTGTCTGTACTGGATTTAGCCGCCTGTACTGCAAAACGCCGCGTTTTATTGAGCATGATTGACCGGTATTGAAAAACGCAGAATCCCGCGTAAGATGTTGTCATTGTTGCGTTTCGTGCACGTAGCGTCTCTGAGCCAGTAAACTTTTGACCTCGTGGAGGCAAGTCACCGAAGCCTAGAGCCGGTCGCTCCAAGAAGAACGAGCAAGCGCTGAGCAATTACGCGGTCGCGTCCAGCAACTGGAAGAGCAAGTCGAACAACTGCAGTTGGAATTGCGACGGGAACGTCAAGGGAAATACCGTCGCGAGCCGCCGGAGGAAGCGGCGGGCGACGGCTCGCCGGCCAGCGGCGAGGCCTCGGCGACCGGCCATCCGGAGCCGAAGAAACGCGGGCCGCCGTTCGGGCATCCGGGCTGGCATCGGCCGTCACCGAAAAAAGCGGATCGTACCGTGGACGTGCCCGCTCCCGGCCGCTGCCCGCGTTGCCGCGGCGACGTCCGGGTGTACCCGCATCTGCCCGCCGAGGAACACTTTCAGGAAGACATTCAGGACGGCACCTGCCAGACGACTTGCTTTCGGCATCCCCAGGCGCGTTGCTGCCGCTGTCGGCGTTGGGTCCAGCAAGCTCGTGAAGGCGAATTGTTGCGCAAACGGATCGGCCCGGAGGCTCGCGCGCGGGCCGCCTGACTGCGGAACCAAGTGGGCATGACATGGCGGAAGGACGCCCAGGTACTGGAGGGCTTGCAGGGGCTGAAGGTCTGCCCCGGCACGTTGATCAACTTCGAGATCGACATGGCGCGCCAAGCCCAACCGCTGGTGGACGACATCGTGAAGAAACTGGCATCCAGCGAAGGCGCGGTGCATTCCGACGGCACCGGCTGGCCGCTGGACGGGACTTCGGCGGCGTTCTGGTTTCACGGGGACCAGCAACTGGCGCACTTTCACTTCGACGAGAGCCGAGCCGGCCAAGTGTCGCGCGACATCCTGGGCTCGACCTTCGCGGGAACGCTGGTCACGGATTGCAGCACGGTGTCTTGGCGGCACGTCGCGGGGCGGAAGCAGAAATGCCTGGCGCATGTGCGGCGGACGGCGCGGGACTGGAAAGCCCTGACGCTGGGCGGGAAGCATCCGCAGGCGCGGCAGTTCTTCGACGACGTGATCGCGTGGGTGCAACGCGGTTGCCGATACCACCGCGAGCGGAAGCGTGGGGAGTTGTTGCGAGCCCAGGACCGGGCCGAGCAGGAGTGGCTGCGGACCGAGTTGAAACGGCTGGAGCAGGTCGAGGTCGATCACCTCAAGGCGGCGACGCTGCAAGAGCGGCTGCAGACCTATCACGACGATTGGCTGGTGTTTCTCGATCATCCTGAGGTGCCACCCACCAATAATCTGGCCGAGCAAGCCCTGCGGCCGCTGGTCGTGTTGCGGAAGCTGACGTTCGGCAGCCGGCGCTGAACGCCTGGCGAACCTCCTGACGGTCGTGGAAACGGCGAAGCGGCACGGGCATGACGTGTTAGCCTTCTTGTACAAGCTGCTGACCCGGTCGCCGGGCCGGATGCTGCGGTTCCTCTACGATACGCGCTAAGCGCCTCTACGGCGGGGGATCGCGTGCCGCCGCGGCCGCGAAGCCCGCCTCCCGACGATCGCCGACGCGCGCCGGTTCCCGGTGGCCATCGGCGGTTCTCTGTCACGGGCATTTCTTGTCCGGGGTGATGCTCTGCATCTCCTGGTGCGCTTCGCCGCTGGTCGCCGTCTGAGGCGCGCGACCTGAGGCCGAGCTGGGCCGCGTTGCGCGCCGGCGGTCGCGATTCTGCCACTCGCCGATCCCGGCGCTGACTTGACGAGTGCGCGGTCAACCGACGGCCACGGGTAAGCCGATGATGGTTGGCCCCTCGCGCCTCCCTCGCGTTCTGCGCCTTCCGCCAGCCCCTTGGAAGTGCGGTACGGGAACGAAACGGTTACAGCAATACCGGCGGCTAGCGCCTTGCCGCTCACTTGGCAACTGACACTCATTTCTCGAACGATGCTTCGCAGGCGACACGGACGGCGTTGCCTGCAAGCCGGATTCAGCCGCGGAATCTTACCACACCCTCGCCCGGCCGGGGTAGGGCGCATTCGAGTCGCATCCAGCGTCGAAATGGGAGATCGGGCACATATTACGCGTCTCCTTCTCCCCGGGTTCATCAGGCACTTTGTAGTTCCAGTGCCACAATACCTCGGGCTCGATAGGGCGTGGCGGTTTGCCGGGCGGTGGCGTTTCTTCGAGGAAGAAGACAATCTGGACCAACTCAACCTCGCGCTCGGAACGCCCGCCGCTGTACAAGTCATCCCAGCGGGCTCGCAGCCAATCGGAAAAACAGCTGAGCTGCTCGGTATCTTGGTTCCAGCGGAAGTTCGAAAGGTATTTGCGCCAGCGGTGATTGGGGAAGTGTGCGCTGGGCAGTTGCGGCTTGGCCCACGCAAGTTCCCGCTCCGGTTCCCAGAGATTCACCTCGCTGCCGTCGACCAAAACGCCGCGCAGGACGAACCAGCCATCGTCCCGCGTCGGGCACGGGGCAAACATCGTCCATTCCTGCTCCAACCGCAAGACGGCGATCACCTTGTGCGGCCAACGAGGTCCGTTGCGAGCGGATCCTGCGGGCAAAATCGTCAAGTAGTTCACGTACAGCACTCCGCCCAGCAGGATTGTGACGCAGACGCTGGAGACATAGCCCGGGACGAACCAACCCGGCTCCGGACGACGGAAGAGCCGCGGCGCAACACGATCCCACACGGGCCGTGTCCTACGGACCATCGCGGACCGCACTGCTGACGTCCGGTCCGCAAGTCGATCCCAGAAGGTGGCGGGCAGGAAAACGAGCCACGCCGCCATCGCGACATACGAGAACAGCCCCAAGTGCAGCGTCAGGGCAAGACCCGCGTGGAATCCCCAGAAGACGGCGACCACGAGCATGCGCCAGAACCCGGTCCGCCAAGGCATGAACGCGAGCGCAGGCCCGATCCACTCGAACCAGTACGTGGAAAAGGTCAACGCTTCGAGGCACCGGGAGTATTCGCGCAAACGGATGCCGAGTGGCTTGACGTACAGATCGAACTGCAGCGCGTAGTAGACGGCGGAGCCGTCCCGCCACCAGGCCGGATCGCTTTTGGCAGCCGCGCTGCACCAATAGATGATCGCCACTTGCAGCAACAGGGCGAAGCTGGCCATGGACAACGCCGCTGCGGGCGGCCGATCACTCTTGCCCACGCCAAACGCACGATCGACGCTGGCAACCGCTCCCAGCGGCAAGAACAGGGACCAGAACAGCAGGCTCCGTAGCAGCATATCCCCCCCTTGCAGAACCGAGGGCAACCGCGAGTGGAGCGACACGAGCAGCAGCCAACTGAGCAGCGTTGCCATTCGCGTGCGGTAGCCCAGCAGCATGCAGAGAGCCACGGCCGCAGCCACAACGAACAATCCGCCCTGAAACCAGGCGGTCCCGTTCAGCATGTGGATCGACCACCAGAAACGAGCCGACGTCTCTTCACGCATCTCGAAGACCGTGATCCGCGCTGGGCGGGGTAGGATGCCGGCGTCCGTGTAGTGATCGATCAGATCGGTGCTGCGAATGGCCAAATCGGTCAGCAGCAGCAGGGCGAGCGCGATCCGGAGGGCTGCCAGCGCGCGCACATCGATGCCAAAGACTCGCTGGAGCAACGGCGGGACGCGGCCGGAATAGGATCGCCTCTCCATCAGTTTCGTGCCTCTGCCAATCAGGTGCCACGTCGCTCGCGGACGAGCACGGCGAAGGACGCTGGCGTTGATTGGTACTGGAATCGCGAAACGTATTGTTGCTTGCCGCCGGACGGACCGGCAACCCGGCTGCGCAAATTTTTTATTTGCCTATTCATAGATTTTCCACTTGATTTCCCCTGGTCCGCAGCCGGCAGCAGCAAAAGAATGACTCGGAATCGCATTCGCGATTGGTGTTCATCGGGGCCGACAGCTGCGTTTCAGCCGTCAATTTACGTGGAGGGAGCAGACTGTGTTCAAGGGAAGAATCTCGTCATGTACGATTGTCTTGGGCTTGGTGGTGGTGATTGCGGACTCAGCCGCCGCGCAGACGTCACGGAGCCGCAATTCCTGGGGGATGTCCGGCCAAGCATCGGGAGTTCGCCGCTCCAGTTCGAGCGATGCGAATGACGGTCCCAGTTATCCCACCTCGCCGACGTGGCCTTCGTCGGGACCGAAGCCGCCGAAACCTCAGACCAATAACAACAACCTTGACTGGCTGCCGGGCTTGATTGGTGGCATCGATCAAGCCGTCCGCAGCAGCCAGCAATGGAACCAGAATCAGCAGCCGAACCGCAACAACTATCAGCCTCAACCGCAAACCAATCGCACAACGCGCACGTACAACCCAACTACGCGTGCGACAACTTCCCAGCCGGCCAAGATCGTCAAGAATACAGCTCCTGCACAGAACAATGCGCTCCGGAACAACCTAAAACTTACCGACCAGGGCATCGAATCCGCGGACAAAACGACCTACAGCCTGGCTGGCGATGTCGTCAAGAAGGAAGGCAAAGAAAAGATCGACGAACTGCAGGACAAGTTGGGTGATGCCGCGACGCCCGAGGTCCAGGCAGAACTCGACAAGATCAAACAGAAGTTCGACAACAACGAACCCGTCACGAACGCGGACATCGATGCCCTGATTACGGCCGTCAACGACTCAGGCCAGACGCTGCCCGCAGGGGTCACCAGCAGTCAATTGAACGAACTGGCCCTGGATATTCAAGGACTCAGCGAGGCGAACGAAATCCTCACGAAGCCCTGGCCCGACAACGGAAACATCCCCCTGTTTCCCTCCGGGCCAACCGGAGTTGTGCTCTTCCCGGGACTGCCTGCCGACGACATGGTAATGCTGCCGGACGGCAATATCCTGACGGGAACCGGCGGGAAAGGAGACATCCGAGTCAGCACGGTGGAAGGTTCGGACCTGGTAGACGTACCCGTGGGAGTCGGCGATCCGGTGTCCGATGTGGAAGTGGACGTGACGAAGCTGGTCAAGAGCGGAACGCTGCTGATGAACCCGAAAGCCACCGGGGCTACGATCCATTACATCCTGGCAAAACGAAACTACTCGATGGATCCGGGTTCCACGCAGACCCTTGACGAGGGCTACCAGTGGGTGATTCGTTTCGACCGGGGCGACGACCGGGGGGAAACGACACAGACGCTCTCGCAAGGAACTTATGCCTTCGTCGTCACCGACCAAGGTTGGGAATTGACCCGGAAGACGTTCGGGGTCACGATCGACAACGGCAAAGGTAAAGAGGCATTCTTCTACAACGTCAACAATGCTCAGGAGCAAGTCGAAGCGGGCGGGCAGAAGAGCCACACAGGCGACTACCCGATCCTGGTTCGGTTCGATCGTGGCGACGGCGCCAAAGAGGGCCAGAAGAAGGTCGTCGACCAGGATGTACGCTACGTCTTGGCGGTCAGTCCTTCCGATGGCCTTTGGGACCTGTACCCCGGCGACTCAGCGGGACAGATCGCGGGCAAGCCGGATGCGGGCAAGAAGTCGAACCGTGCCGCTCGCCTGCAGGCGCTGTTGCAGCTGTCGGGGCAATGACGCGCGGCGAATCGGAGGCGGTGGAGTGGCTGCCCGTCGCCCGACATGCCCGTAAGAAGGAAGGGGAGGAGCATGGTTCACTCGAAACTGGTGTGCATCGTGGTGCTATTCGCCGCGACGTTATTGGAAGGGCGATTGCCGTGCGAGGCGGCTGAGCCTGGTTGGAACGTTCCCAGTCGTCGGCCTGGTGCGACGGGGTTACGAACGGCTCCCGCGGCCGACCGCAACGTCCGGCGGTCGGCGAGCGACGGTGACGACGGGCCAAGCGGTGGCGGCGTCTGGCAAGGGCCCGGCCGCAACACTTCTGGAGGAGCGTGGAAACGCCCCACCGAAGGCTGGACACCATCGCCCCGTTTGCCGCAGATTCGAGTCGTGCCCGCTCCCACCGGACGAAACGCCGCACCGTCCGGCGGAAATACGGTTTCCACGCCGCGTCCACGGAAGCAGGGATCCGCAACCGTTCCTGAACAGCCCGATGCACCGCTGAAGCGTAACGTGGCGATGCAACCACAGTCGCCGGTCCGCCGCAACGCGCCGCCAGGCGGGTTCGGACTGAACGACGAAGCGGAGTACGGAGATTATGGAGGCGGTGCGGCCTTTGGGAACGCCGATGACGCCATGCCCGCGGAGGATGACGACTACAGCGACATCGACGTGACCGATACCCCGGGCTTCTATCCGCCGGAGGACGATCAGCAACAGGACTCGGAGACAACGGATCAGATGACGGCACAGCCCACCGAGCCTCATCCACCCGCACCGGCCGATGATCCATTCCCCAGTGGCCCGTCCGGCGCGAACCCAGTGGGTTCAATGGACACGCCGTCGTCCCCTCCGCCAACACCGGGTAGCGACACCAACCCGGGAAACCCGCATCCCGCAGACGGAGAGGAACTCGGACAAGAGGCAAGTGCTGATGACGTGCAGTTGGGAAACACCGCACCAGCGGACAGCGATCCCAGTCAGCCGGGCAAGAATACCGGTGGCAAGTGGGAACCAAGCAACGTTTGGACAAAACCGGGCGGCGCCGGCAGCGGAGCCGGTCCCGGCCAGCCGAACCCCCAAAATAATCCCTGGACGCCGCCGAACGGTCCCCGCAAGCCGCCCAACTCCGAAGGTTCCCGGCCGGCGCAGCCGAATCAGCCGCAGCCCGGTCCGGCGAAGACGCGACCGCAGGTGCGGGAAGAAGTGTTGGCCAAACTCAGAAAGGACCACCAGGAAAGGCTACAGAATCCCACGCTGTCGGATCACGTCAAGAACTACATCCGCGAAGGCCAGAAGGAGGAAGCAGCGAGACTGGAATATGAGGCCAAGATCCAAGAACTGAAGGACAAGGCGCGGATGGGCGAGCTAACGGACGAGGAGCGATTGGCTTACCCCGAACTCGACGCGATCGAAAACGATTACACGTTCGAGGAAATCGGATCGTCGTTCATCCCCTTGGGCAAGGTTGGCAAAGCGGCCGCCGAGGTGGCGCACACGGTCGGCGGTGCTGTGAAGCAGGCGATCACCGCATTCGGCAAGAAAGAAGCTGCTGAGGCAGCTGCCGTTACCGCAGGCAAGTCCGCCGCGGCCAAAACCGCGGGCGAAGCAGCCGCAGGTGGTGCGACCACCGCCGGCAAGACACTCCGCCCCCGAGTTGAACCCGCTCCTCCCAGTGTTACCGACCGGATGCGCGAAATCGGCAAGCAGAATGCGGAGGCTCAAGCCGCCAACGAAAAGTACGTCCGAGAGGGAGTCATCGAACGCGGCAAGTACGACGGCATGTACCCGGACAAGGTGTTACAGCGCGAGCGAACCCTGTACCGCGAAAAGGACCCGGCCACCCGGCTCAAGTACGATTCCCCGAAGAAGCAGCCGTAGCCTTACGACGCCTACCGCATCGTCTGCTTTCTGTAACAAACCGTGGCACAGGATTGACGGCGACACGGTGCCGTCTGAACGTTGCGGAGCGGAAAAGGGGATAAGTCCAATTTCGTTGGTTGCCTGGGACGATCATTGTTTCTTTTGCGGTCGCCCTCGGGGGCGCAGCGTGAACTCCAAGCCGAGTTGCTTGGCGGTGCTCTGTTGCCAGACCTCGTCTCCGAACGGGCATCTTTTTCGGCGAGCAGCGGCTCGATCCGCAAACCCGACCCTAGTCGCGTCTGGTGCGGTCGATCGTGCTGCCGGACGAACTGCGGCGATTGGCAAAGCGCCGGCCGGACCATCCGTTGGTCGCCGCCTTTCAGCCGCTGCTGGCGGAGAGCGAAGCCGAACTGGAACAGAACGCCGGGGGATTCTTCCGGTCGATCAGGAGTAGTACACTGAAACAAGGGGGCAAGGAGGCGTTGGAAGAGGTTTTCCTGAGTTGGCTGATCCAACGTCTGCCGAACCGGACAAGACAGGAGATCGAGAAAATGTTAATCGGAGAATTGCCGGAACTGGTGGAAACGCGCGCAGGACAAGACCTGATCGAGATCGGTGTGGAGCGTGGGCTTGCCGAGTCCGTGGGCATCGTGTTGGAGGCCAAGCGGGGACGGCTATCGAAGTCGCTGCGTCCCATGCTTTGAACGTCTCCGCGAGCATAACTCACGAAGCACGAGTACTTGAACGGGTGGTGGTACGGGGCTGCCATCGTCGTGATCGATCCAGCGGGTCACCGTGAGTTCCGGGAAGTTGCTTCCCTGACAAGAAGGGGTGAGCAAGGCGAGCCGAATTCTGCAGGGGCGGTCGAAGAACGAACCGAACGACCACTGGCGCCGCCTGCTCGAATTCAGGTGGCCTTGATCTCCTCGGGACTGGCACCGACGGAGAGCGAGACCTTGCCCCACTCCTCCGGCGCTAAGCTGTTCGTCAACTCGGACCAGATCACGTCCTCTTTTTCCTTCGTGCGCCGGCGATCGAATTTCCGGCTGACAATGACCACGTGGATATTGTCCTCGTCCCCATCGGAGACGTCGACCAGATCGTCCGCGTCTCGGAAGAAACCGCGTTTCAGCACGTCGTGGATCTTCCGCTTCAGTTGTTCGTCGGCCATCTTCCACTCCTTATTACACGTTATGCTCGATCCACTGCCGGAGCCTGTCGACGGCCTGTAGGAAGTCCTCGGCATCTTCGGGATTCGACAGGTTGGAGGTATACCGCCAAGCCGGGACCCAGCGGTTCACGATGTTGAACAAACGCCAATGCACCTGATCCTGACGCAGTTGGTCGATCCGCTGCGTCAATCTCAGCAGCACCTCCAGTTGGTGCGTGAAGACGGTGGCCTGCGCGGAAATCGCTCCGCGGCGCTGCAACTCTTCATCGAGTTCGCGCAGATGCCGGCAATCGAAGATCCGCATCAGCTTCGTCTTCAACAAACACTCGATGACGTAGCCCGCCATGTACATTGCCCCGCGCCAACGCAGGGCTTTGAACAGGGCCTGCGCGTCATCCCAGCGGTGTTTGCTGGCTTTCGCCTGTTCGCTCACGCCGTAGTGCAGGTCATGGGCCATTACATCTTCACCGCACAGACGGTGGCTGAACCACGAGCCTGGAGACATAACATCACGCTCCATCAGCCCCTCAGCGGAATTGTACCGCCGTCGTCGGGAACCGGAAAGGGGACATTCTACCTTTCGTGGGAGTAGCCTCGTTGCCCTGATGGTCACCCTGGGGACTGGATTCGCGCCTCCCAACAACCAGCCGGCGCTGCTTCGCCACCCGAAGTGCGGCTGACCAACGACCCCGCCCCGTGGACCTTCGAGCGGGGCGAAACGCTCCGCGTCACGGCCGAGGCCTCCGCGCGCGAAGGCGAACGGGCCCGCGTCTTGCTCTTCGACAATGGGTTGCTGTTGGAAGGGGCGGAAAGGGCGGAAAAGGGGGGCGGAAAAGGGGACGGGAGCAATACTGTTCGGCCCGAGATTTGCTATTCTATTTTTTCTTCTTTTGGCACGCGGCTAGATAGCCCTTTTCGACCATCCGATGGAAGCTGTCAATTTGGCAGGAGGATGTCATGCTGGACGAGGTCGGCGAGAAACCGCCGCGGACGAAGGAAGAACGTCGGCAACGGCAGAAGAAACTGGAACAAGCTCGGCGTCGGCGACAAACCGAAAACGCCCCGGCGGCACCAGCTCCGGCCGAGACCGAAGTAGGAACGGAGCCAGGCGAGCCGCCCGCAAAACGACGCGGCCGGCCCAAACGCCGCTCGATCATGGCCTCCGATCTGCAGGGCCTGAAGTGTTTCGAGAATCTCGCGCCGCTTTTGGAGCGTCTGCACGACGTGGGCTGCGAACGCGATCAGGCCGGGAACCGCGAATTCCACTACGATCAACTCTGCCTGCTCCTCTTGCTGGCCCTCTTCAACCCGGTGGTGGACAGCCTGCGGGGCCTGCAGCAGGCCAGTGAACTGGAGAGCCTCCAGGAGCATTTGGGCGTGGGGCGCGTGTCGCATGGGTTCGCTGTCTGAAGCGTCCCGGGTCTTCGACGCCCGCCTGCTCAAGCCGATCATTGCAGGCCTACTGCGCGATCATCGCCTGGTTGTTGATCAGCCTGTGGACCGGTCGCAAGGCGACAAAGCGGACTTACGAGATGGTTTGCTATTACTTCCTGGCCTGGCCACCGAGGCAGAATTGCTGAAGCACATCGAGAAGCTGAAGCCCCAAGACACCACGTAGTCCTGAGCCGGACGACCACGCTCACGATCGACTTCTGACGGTTCATCCGGCGGAAGCGCGCGCGACGGGATTCTGTGAGGAGCCCTTCGATTGACGTGAAGACTTGGGCATTGCCCCGAAGGGGCGGAACAAATCAGCCTGGGGCACAGCGACGCGGCATGAGCCGCGAGCGACGCCCCAGGTTGTGAATCCACAAATGCGCAAAGCCCTGAAAGGGCGGAACAAACGCCCAGCGAGTTCTGTTTCGCCCTTTCAGGGCTGGCATGTTCCGGGTCCGGCGTACCCGGGGCGACGTTCGCGGGTACACCCGCTTCACTCTGCCCCGGGCTGGCATGTTCCGCCCCGTTGGGGCAAAGAACCGCCTTACGCGCGCTCGTTCCGGATGAACCCTTCTGACGCGTGACCGTTCATGCTGCGCGGAGTACTGCCTTCCGCTCCGCCGAAGTGCCCCGGATCGTGACGCACTGCCGCCAGCGACCAGGCAGGACCCGGCAGACCGACGCGACAGCGCGGTGCGCTCGTCGTTCCCCTTCGCGCGCCCCATGCGAAATCCCCGCGAGGCGTCTCTGCCATTCCCGGCCCCGGCCGGGGCTTCTTCTCAACCATCCTCGCTAGCGCGTCGGGCTCGTGTCACGGCTTCCAGATACTTTCCCTCGGAGTTCAGATGCACGCCGTCCGCATACAGATCGGCGATGTGCTTGAAGCCGGATGCTTGGCCGTCTTTCATTCGCAGGTGCAGGCGGTACATGGCTTCGCCCCCGGGAATGATCCGCACGGGCTTCTTGCCGGGGAACTTGGCCGAAAATCGCCGCGGCGACTTTCTCGAAGTGGGCGCGGCCGCGGGTGTCCGCTTCCGAGAGCCAACGCGTTTCCCATTGGTCGGCCTTTTCCCGGTCCTCGCCGATGTCCGGGTAAGGTCACTCGGCGTGGCGCGAAGCCGCAATCAGCGAGGCGGCACCTTGCGCCAACAGCTCGGCGGCCGCTTGCTCGCCCAGCGTTTGGGGTTCTTCCCACGCGCCGGTTCGCGAGACGGCCACACGGTGCCGCCCCTCGTGACCTAGCACCACGGCATCGAGTTGCAAGCCGGCTCCTGCCGCACGAGCCCAGACGCCGACCGGAGCGAGGCAGCCGGTCTGCAAGGCCGCCAACAGGGCCCGTTCGGCCAGCACGGCGGCATGGGTGGGCGGGTGATCCAAGGGGGCCAGGGCCTGGATGGTCGGGGCGTCCCCGTCGCGAACCTCGATGCCCAGCGCACCTTGACCGGCAGCGGACAACATCAGCTCCAAGGGCAGAACTTGAGTGATGCGGTGGGCCAGGCCGAGACGCTTCAAGCCGGCTTCGGCCAGCACGATCGCATCGTACTGGCCCTCGTCCAGCTTCCGCAACCGCGTGTCCACGTTGCCTCGGATGTCCCGGATCTGCAGGTCCGGACGAGCGTACAGCAGTTGGGCGCGGCGGCGAACGCTGCCGGTCCCAATGCAGGCGCCGGATGGCAACGTCGCGAAGCTGTCCCGGTCGCGGCAAATCAGGACATCGCGGGTACTCTCCCGCTCGGGCACGGCGGCCAGACGCAGACCGGGGACGCGGTCGGTGGGCAAGTCCTTGAGGCTATGCACCGCCAGGTCGATGGCTCCATCCAGCAAAGCGTTCTGCAACTCTTTGGTAAACACACCTTGACCGCCGATCGCCCCCAGCGGTCGCGCGGAGATGTCGCCCTGGGTCGAAACGTGAATCAACTCGACCTCGACGCCGAGCTGGGCCAGTTCCGCCGCCACCCATTCGGCTTGCCAGCGTGCTAGCGCGCTGGCCCGGGTTCCCAAACGCAGCCGGAGTGCGTCGGGCACGTGGGGAGCCGTCGCAGAGGAATCGCCCCGGGGCGAGAAATCGTCCGGTGGTACGCGTTCGCGCATCGTCGTCATGAACACGATCCTAGTCGAGAGCGCCCGATCTGGTCGGCGGTTGCGGCGGCCGTTGCCGCGGACCCACCGCGCCTTCGGACCCTAGCCGATGCCCATCTTCCTCGCGGATCTGCTGGACGAAAGGAATCACCACGCCGCAGCTGACCAGATACTGGATCGCCTGGTCGACCGTCATGTTCAGGTCCAGCACTTCGCACTTGCGGACGATGACCGTAAACCCTGTTCCCGGAATGGGCGACGTGGGGACCAGGACGCTGAGCATCGGTTCGTTGGCCGCGGCGCGGACGTCGAGCATGCCTTCGCCGGTCACGAAAGCGATCGCCCAGATGCCCTGTCGCGGGTACTCGATGGCCACCACGCGATGAAATCCAATCTCCCGCTCGCTGAAGATGAAATCCGTCACCTGTTTCACCGACGAGTAGACGTTGCGAATCAACGGCAGACGATTGACCAAGCCCTCGAACCACCTCCAAATCAACCGCCCGATGCCGGCGCCGAAGAACTTGCCGAGCAGATACAGGACCAGCACGAACACGGCCAAGAAGAGCGGAATCACCGAGCTGCGCCGCAGCCAGGTAACGTTGACATAGCGTTCGTAGTAGCCCAGAGCCGATTGCGGCAGCGAGGGGCCGGGGTTGGCTTTCACCTCCTCGTAGATGAAGGTGGGAATCCATTCGCCGGAATTTAACATCCGATAAGCGTTGATCTCGTCGGCAGCGGGTTTTCGTGTCCGTACGTCCCAGATGCTGGCTACGATCGCTGTGCGCGCCGTATCTTCAACGGGCACCAAGACATAGGCCGAAATCAAGTTCCAGGCCCAGAGAAAAAAGACGACCGTCAACAGGGGCGGCAAAACGACTCCCAACCCGTGCAAGACGGCGCGGCGAAACGGCCGGCTGGCGGTCGCCGGTTTTTCGAGCTTCGTGGACTCTGGAAGGTCGATCATTCTTGCACGTCAGTCATTGGAAGGTGCCCCCGGGGGGATCATGCCTGCCGGTGTGCCAGTCCCGCCCCGCGCGCGACGACGGCGACCGTCACGCGTGCCGCCCCCGCCCGCCGCAACGTGCGGGCCGCTTCGCTGGCCGTCGAACCCGTCGTCATAATGTCATCCACCAACAGCAGATGAGTTCCTAGGATATCATAATCGGGATTAAACGCGAAGGCGTCTCGCACGTTCGCCGCGCGTTCGGACGGCATCAGCGTGCCTTGCTTCTGCGTCCGACGGCGACAGGCGATCACGTCGTCCGCCCAGGGCACGCCCAGCCGTCTGCCCATCGCCTCGACCAACAGATCGGGTCCGTTGAACCCGCGCCACAGCCGCTTGAGCCAGTAGGATGGCACGGGCACGAGCAGGTCGGGCGGAGCGTCGGCGAGGACCTCGCGGGCGCGGTCTGCCAGCAGGCATCCCATGGACAACGTCAGGGCTTCGTGGACACGCTGCTTCATGCGAATCACCGCCTCGCGGAGCAAGCCCTGATAAACGCCCAACGTCAGGGCCGCCTGAAAGTGATAGCGGCGGTCGCGGCAACGGGGACAGTCGTCCTCGACCAGTCCCGGCCCCAGCGGCGCCGCACAACGCGGGCACACCGGCCCCGGCAGCGTCAGGAAGGCTTCGCGGCACGGATCGCAAAACAAGGGCGGCTGGACCAGCGACGGCAACTCGGCCCCGCAGGCATTGCACGTGGGCGGCAGCAGAAGATCGGCGCCCAGCGTCCACAAGCGGCGCAAGGGGCGGCGGAGGCCGAGCCCCGACCCGGTCACGTCAGGCCCCTGTGGCCATGCGCCGCCGATCGCCATCGCCCGCCCCGCCGTCATGCGAACAACAGATCCTCGACCGCGTAGCCCGTGCCCAGGCCGAACACACGATCAACGTTCTCGCGCAGCACGCACTTGCCCAATGCCAGCGCCCGCTCTTCGCTCCAGAGACGATCCACCACAAACTGTTCCGCCAGTACCTTGGCCAGAACTCGCTTGTACATCCGGAATTTGGGCAGGCCGAATTCCAGTTTGTACATGTCGCTGTAATAGCCGATCTGCTTGGTCTGGGGCACCGCCTCGAGCCGCGCCGCCAGATCGCGTTCGATATACGCCGGCGTGTTGGAGTACCACCAATGCCCGTGGGGTACGACGTTGGGGAAAATCCAGGCGTAACTGGTCAATTCCTGGTTGGTGACGCTGGCCAAGACCGACGTGGGAAAGGTGACTTGGGCAAAGGTGTTGAACAGTTCGCGGTATTGGATCAGTGACACGCGGCTGTCGTACAAGTCCTGCCCCTGAAAAACTCCCGCTTCGTAGACGCGGCGATTCACGCCGATCATCAAGTCGAACGGCAGATGGAACTCGGTGCAGAATTCGGCCAGGGTCCAGAAGACGAAATTGGCGACCGCCTGGCGGCCGGAGAGCGACGCTTCCGGGCCCGAGGCACAAACTTCCTTGATCGCCGTGTCGGCTCGACCAGGCGAGATCTTGGTGGGCGCAAAATCGGGCGGCAAGCTGATGGCACAGGCTTTGGCGTTCTTGGCTTTGAAATGCTCGAATCGCTTGCCCAGGGCGGTCCGCAACGAACGGCTGTCGCCGATGGATGTACCGGCCGCCCGTTCCAGCCGCGCGCGGATTTCCGGATGGGCCAGTTGGAACACCAGATCGTCCGTCCGCAGGCAGGGAATATAGACGGCGGTGTCAAACCCTTCGAGCGGGTCATCGAAATCGTTCGTGAGAAAAACGGCCTGCAGCTTGCTCTTCTCCAGCACTTGCCCGGCCCAGTCGTCTGCGGCCATCGCCTCGGCCGCGGTGTCGTACAGGGACTCCCAGTTGTCCGCCGAGATCCGATCGCCGTCGAAGCCGAAAAACTCGCGGGCGATCTCCAGCAGCCAGCTGTACTGAATCGTGTTTTGCAGCGGCGCCAAATTGGCAAACAGCCGCTCGCATTTCTCTTTGGGATCCAAGCCCGGCTCTTCGATCTGCTCTTTGGGCATGCCGGCCGAGTGGGCGAGTTCCGTGTAGTAGTGATAGCCCAGAATATCGGCCGGCGTCGCCGACGCCGGCTGGAGGGCGTTGATGTGCGTGTGGGGATCGATCAAGACGATCGCATCCAGCTGCTCAAACAGGCGTTGTCGGAGTGCGTCGGACATGGTGTGCATCAACCGTTTCGAGAAAGAAATGCGCGGCGAACGAGCAGGGCACGTACCCTAGCCTCGCCGCCGCTGTTTCGAGTATAAACCAGCCTTGATCCGGCATCAACAGCCGCTTATTCCAGCGGCGACGCCCACCAAGGCAAGCTGATCCCGCCGTCGACCAGCATCGAAGCGCCCGTCATGTATGCGTACCGCGGATGGCACAATACCAAAATGGCCTCGGCGATCTCTTCCGACGTGCCCATGCGGCCCAAAGGAATAACGTCGCCGGCGCTGCGCAGTGCCTCCTCCGTGGCATACTTGCGTTCCCCGGGCGTGTCGGTCCAACCGGGATGGATGATGTTCACGCGGATTCCGAACCTGGCCACTTCGATAGCGGCCGTCTTGGCCATCTGATCGACGGCCGCTTTCGACATATTATAGGCCATCGACTTGGGAACCGGAATAAAAGCGTGCGGCGAACTGACCATCACGATCGCTCCCCCTGTGCCTTGGCGAATCATCTGCTGGCAAGCCGCTCGCAGCAGGTAGAAAGCTCCCCACATGGTCACGTCGACCGTTCGGCGGAACCCTGCCATGTTCGCGTCGAAAAAGGACTCCCGGTCACTGTAGGCGGCATTGCTGACGGCGATGTCGACGGACCCGAACCGGGAGATGGATTCGGCAACCAATCGCTCGACCGCCGTTTGATCGGATACGTCGGCTTGCACGGAAATCGCCTGAGAACCTGCCGCAGACACGGCCTGTACGACTTCGTCGGCAGCCTGGGCATGCTCGCGAAAATTGACCACGACGTTGGCGCCAGACCGCGCCAAAGCGATGGCAGTGGCCCGCCCGATGCCCAGGCTGGCCCCCGTGACAATGGCCGTTTTTCCTTGCAGATCTAAGCTCGACACGTTGTTCTCCTGTGCAAAAAGTTGGGGATCGATCGCGGCCAAATTGCAGCACCTGGGCGGCACTGCGTTCAGTTTATTCTATCTTTTTCGTTTAAGCCTCTGGACCTTGCGGTCCGACTGGTTAAAATTTAGCAAAGCCACGGCAGCCAGTTTGCTCCTGCATTGCGCAAAAAGCATTCTACCTCAGCCCCGTAAAGAAGGCATGCGAACTTGCTGTGTCCGGATGTCCGTGGGTGTGATCCTTCCCGGCTGGAAGACTAGCGATTCTGGGTAGTTTACTCGCAGTCCCTACGAACGCACGGCGCGTAATCTCTTACCAATTGTTTACTTTGGGGAAACGTTTCTCACTGAAGTGGTACAATTGTTGGCCCGGATTGTATTTACGAACGCGGTAGCTCGCCTTTTTGAACCGATAATTTTGCATTCCATACGACAAGGGTGTGTTTTCGTGCTCGCTGAGGGCTTGGATTACCCCTTCCAGTTGGAGGGTGCTATGGCTGCTGCTGTTGTTTTTCGCGTCCGCTGTTGATTGTTTAACGGAGTGTTGTTGAGGAGCATCGCCTTGTACGACGCACTGCTTGATGAGTTTGAAGACGAAGCCATTCGGACCCCGGACGATGAAGAAAGTCTACGTAGCTTGCCGCTGGAGGAAGTTGATGACAGCGATGACGATGACTTGATTGAGCTGCCCACCGATTCGGAATCGGACGTTCAGGAGCTGAAAGAGGACGAAGATCTTCTTGCCGGCATCGAAGACGACTCAGAAACCTGGTCCGACGATCCGGTTCGGATGTACTTGACCCAAATGGGGGAAATCCCCCTGCTGACTCGGCAGGAGGAAATCCGGCTGGCCCGCAAAATCGAGATCACGCGCCGCAGGTTCCGGGCCCGGTTACTGGAATGCGATTACGTGATCCAGATGGCGTTTCGCACGCTCAAGCGGGTTCATGACGGCGAACTGCCTTTCGATCGGACGGTCCAGGTCTCGGTTACCGATCGGCTGGAGAAGGAGCAGATCTTAGGGCGGATCCCTCATAACCTGCGCACGCTGGAAGTATTGCTCAAACGCAACCGCCACGATTATCGCGTCGCGTTGGGAAAGTCTTTCCCGAAGAAACGCCGCCGCGATGCCTGGCAACGTTTATCGCGCCGCCGCCGCCGAGCGGTACGGCTGATCGAAGAATTGGGTCTGCGGACCCAGAAGATCGAGCAGTTTATCCCCGTCTTGGAGAATTTTTCCAGGCGGCTCAAGGATTTGCGGTCCAAGCTCCTGGAGACCAAGCAGGATCGCAAGCACTCGGAAGAACGTGAACAGTGGACCAAGGAGTTTCGAAACATCCTGAATGCCACGCAAGAGACTCCGCTCAGCCTGACTAACCGCATCAAGTTTCTGAAGGTGGTGTATTCCGAGTACCAGCAGGCCAAACGCGAGTTGTCGGAAGGCAATCTCCGGTTGGTGGTCTCGATTGCCAAGAAGTACCGCAATCGAGGGCTCAGCTTCCTCGATTTGATCCAGGAGGGCAATGCGGGCCTGATGCGGGCCGTCGACAAATTCGAGTATCGGCGGGGCTTCAAGTTCTGTACCTACGCGACGTGGTGGATTCGCCAAGCGATCACCCGTGCCGTGGCGGACCAGAGCCGCACGATTCGCATCCCGGTGCACATGGTGGAAACCATGTCTCGCGTACGGAACGTCTCGCGTCAGTTGCTGCAGGAGAAAGGCCGCGAGCCGACGCTCGAAGAAGTGGCACGACGGGCGGAAACCACCGTCGAGGAAGCTCGGCGCGTGTTGGCCATGAGCCGTTACCCGATCAGCTTGGACCGGCCCGTGGGAAACAGCGAGGACAGCCACTTTGGCGATCTGCTGCCTGACGGCACGGCGGAAAGCCCGGCGGCCGGCGCCTCGCAGGAAATGTTGCGGACGCGGATCAATAAGGTGCTCAAGACGCTCAGCTACCGCGAACGCGAGATCATCAAGCTGCGGTACGGATTGGGCGACGGCTACAGCTATACGCTGGAAGAGGTCGGGCATATCTTCAAGGTCACCCGCGAACGTATCCGCCAGATCGAGGCCAAGGCGGTTCGCAAGCTGCAACAGCCCAGCCGCAGCCAAGAGTTGGTGGGATTTTTGGACTGACGAGGGCCAGGCGGGCGCGGGGCCAGACGGGCGAGGGGTCAGGCGGGCGAGGGGTCAGGCGAGTCTGAGGCGTGACGAAAAGCCGTGATCGCAACGCGTGAACTCTGCTCATCCGACCACGGTGTTCGTCACGGCCCGTGCGTCCCCTGGGCCGTTGTGATCCTGGGGACCACGTTCTGGCCAGTCGTCCTGGCCGCGGGCGAGTCCTCGACAACGTCCGCTGCGGAGTCGCCGGCCGAAACGCGGCAGGTGAGTGACTGGCCCGGGTTTCTCGGCCCCTCGGGCGACGGCAAGTCGCCGGAGCGGGGCGTGTTTCTCAATTGGCCTGCCGAAGGACCACGCGTCGTCTGGCATAAGCGGCTGGGCGTAGGCTACGGCATCTGCAGTGTCCACCGCGGTCGACTGTACCAGTTCGATCGCTTTGACGACAACGCCCGGCTGACATGCATGGACGCCCGATCCGGCGACGAAGTCTGGCGATTCGAGTACCCCACCGACTATTCCGACATGTACGGGTACAACGGCGGGCCCCGCTGTTCCCCGCTGGTCGACGGCGATCGCGTGTACCTGTACGGTGCCGAAGGCCTGTTGCACTGCCTGCAGGTGTCCGATGGCAAGCTGCTGTGGCGGAGCGATACGCGAGCCCGCTTCGGCGTCGTGCAGAATTTCTTCGGCGTCGGCAGCAATCCCGTGGTCGAGGGGCCCCTGCTGATCGCGATGGTCGGAGGCAGTCCGCCGGAATCGCGGCAAATCCCTCCGAGAGACCTGGACCAGGTCGTCGGCAACGGCAGCGGCATCGTGGCTTTTGACAAGCTGACAGGCAAGGTGGTGTACTCGATCACCGATGAATTGGCCAGCTACGCTTCGCTCAAACTGGCCACGATCCAAGGCCGCCGTTGGGGATTTGCATTTGTCCGCAGCGGCCTGGTCGGGTTCGAGCCCGCGACGGGCCGAGTGGACTTTCACTATCCGTGGCGAGCCAAGTTGTTGGAAAGCGTCAACGCCAGCGTGCCGGTCGTGGCCGGTGACGAGGTGTTCCTCTCGGAAACCTACGGTCCCGGCAGTTCCCTGTTGCGCGTTCGGCCCGGCGGCTGCGAGGTCGTGTGGCGGGACGAGTTGCGAAGCCGTCAGAAGGCCATGCTGACGCACTGGAACACGCCCATCGAGCACGACGGCTACCTGTACGGCTGCAGCGGGCGGCACACCTACAATGCCGATCTGAGGTGTATCGAGTGGAAAACCGGCAAGGTGATGTGGACGGCCGAGCGGACCACCCGCACGTCGCTGTTGTATGTCGATGGACATTTCGTCAGCCTCGGCGAGTTCGGGCAGCTGATCGTGTTCAAGGCCAGCCCCTTGAAGTTCGAACCGGTGGCCATCGTGCCCGAAGGCGCCCTGAAGGCCGAAACCGGCGAACCGCTGTTGAATTATCCCTGCTGGGCTGCACCCATCTTGGCCGACGGCCTGCTGTACGTCCGCGGCAACGACCGCCTGGTCTGCCTGGACATCACGCCTGTGCCAGCAGCTGCCGCCCGTGCTCGCGCAGGGCATCCAGCAGTTGATCCAGGTGATCCGGCGTGGTCAACGGATTGATGATGGTCACGCGCAACGCACCGACGCGGTCGATATTGGTGGAGACGATGTAGAACTGGCCGGACTCGACCAACCGTCGGCGGAGATCCATCTGGAAGCGGCCGAGCCGTTCGGGCGAGGCGGTGCGAAGCGCGTCCGGGACGTGGCGAAACACCACGATATTGCACTGCGGATCGTGAACCGGCTCGAAATCCGCAGCGGCACACAGCTTTCGATACAGCACCTGTCCCAGTTCGAACGTCACCTCGACCAGGTCCGCGAACAACTGCGGGCCGAACAGCGCCCACACGCCCCACAAGCCGAAAGCCGCCGCCCGCTTGGTGCATTCCACGGCCCGCAACCCGCTGTCGTATTCCGCCAGGCCCGGCGCGGTCGGATCGAACAGGTACGGCGCACTCTGGCGGAACGTCTCGAAGCGATGGGATTTATCCCGATAGAAAACGAACGCGCATAGCGCAGGCATGAACAGCATCTTGTGCGCGTCCCACGCCACGCTGTCCGCGCGATCCAAGCCGGCTACCAGATGCCGATGGCGCGGACTGAAACACGCGGCGCCGCCGTGCGCGGCGTCAACGTGCAGCCAGACATCGTGCCGCCGACAGGATTCGGCAATCTCCGGCAGCGGATCAAAGGCCCCGATCGGCGTGGAACACGCACAGGCGACGGCGGCCACGATCGGCTGGCCCTGGGCCCGCAAGCCGGCGAGGATCTCGTCCAGCCGATTCGGGTCCATGCGGCGGCGCTCGTCCAGCGGGACGCGCAGCACGTGGTTTGTCCCCAGCCCGAGCATGCCGGCTGAGCGGGACACACTGTAGTGGGCGTCCGTATGGACGACCAGCACGGGCGGCAAGCCCTGGCGAGGGAGGCCCTGTTCCCAAACGTCGCCCAGGGCCACGTTGCGGGCGGTCAGCAACGCGGTGTAATTGGCCAGCGAGCCGCCGTGCGTGACCAGGCCCGAGAATTCGTCCGGCTGCCAGCCGATCAAGCGTCCCAACTCGCGCACCATCGCCCATTCCGCGGCGGTCGCCCAAGGCCCCATTTCGTAGATGGCCATCGGTTGATTGGTCACCGACCCGACAGCGTCGAACAGGCCGGCGATCGGCACCGAAGCAGGCACTTGATGGCCGATGTAGCGGGGGTGATGCAGATTGATCCCGCGTTGCAGCATCAGCGTCACGAGCTCGGCGAAACGCTGCGCCAACGCCTCCGGGGAAGTATCGGCAGCCGGGATTTCCGCCAGGACTTGGCACGCCTGCTGGACATTCTCCGGCGGCTGGTGCCAGGGGATCACCGGTCCCGCACCGGATTGGACCGCCGCCAAGTGCTGGGCCAACAGCTCGGCCAGGCGAACTCCCGCGCTGCGCAGCAAGTCCGGATCGTAGGCGACCTGAATGCGCCGCCGCGCGTCGTCCAAGGCAAAGGAGGCTGACATCGTGGCTGGTATCGTGGCTGGCGTTGGCTTGTTTTTCGGTTCGGAAAGCGTCATAGTAGCGGGTACAGCAACGTAGGGGAAAGCCACTCTCTGCGACACACTCTCTGCGACACACTCTGGGCGGCAAGTCGTGTACGGCCGCGTGCCGGGCATTCAAGGTACGTCGGTTTGAGCCGACAGACAAGGCGTGACGGGTTTTCGCCTACAGAAAGGGTGCCGCCATAAACCCGGAACTGGCCAACAGAAAGGTAGGCGGGCAGAAAAATGGGCGGCAGAAAAATCAGGAAGGGACGTGGGATGGTTGGTAGCGGCGTGTGGCGTTTGTGGGGTGGGGGTGCGGTGATTTGCGGGCTGCTGCTGATTGCTGGCCGCTTGACGGCGGGCGACGAGCCGGTTCTGCGGAACATGAAATACACGTCGCGGACATCCGCCGATGCGGCGGCTTGGCAGCAGGACCTGCGAGCCAAACTGTGGCCGCTGTTAAAGCTGGACGACCTGGTCGCCGGGCGTGCTTCGATCGCCCTGAATCCCGCCCTGATTTCGTCGGAGACGAAGGACGGCTACCAATTGCAGGAGGTCGAAATCAACAGCACGCCCGCCCGGCGGATCAAGGTGTTGGTAGCGCGGCCCGTGGGGGCCGTCTCGTCGCGTCCCGCGGTCGTCTGTCTGCACGGCCACAGCGGTAACCGGCGGATCGTGTACGAAGCCAATTCGCTGTACCGCGGCTTTGCGACGGCGCTGGCCGAACGCGGCTATGTGACGATTGCGGCGGACGTCGGGCAGCACAAGATCTACGAAGCCGAGCGGACGCTGATGGGCGAGCGATTGTGGGACCTGATGCGTTGTGTGGATTATCTGGAATCGCTGCCGGAGGTCGACAAGTCGCGAATCGGCTGCGGCGGATTGTCCTTGGGTGGCGAAATGGCCATGTGGCTGGGCGCCATGGACATGCGGATCGCCGCCACACTCAGCAGCGGGTTCCTGACCAGGATGGACCAGATGGAGCGGAACCACTGCATGTGCTGGAAATTCGACGGGTTGCGGGAACTGGTCGATTTCGCCGACATCTATTCGCTGACCGCCCCGCGCGCGTTGCTGTGCCAGAACGGTTTACAGGAGCCTCCGTCCCAATTCCCTGTTTCGCTGGCCGCCGACGCCCTGCGGGAGATCGGCCTGATCTATGCCGATTACGGCCAATCGCAGAATGCAACCCTCCAGGCCCACCTCGAAGGCCACATCATCAACCTGCCGGGGCTGCTGAGTTTTTTCGACGAGACCATGCGTCACGTCGAACAGACCGTTGGCGAATGAACCCGCGCCATCGGCCCCGAGCGAGCTTGACTCCGCAGCGCCACGATTCTGTCCGCTTGCCTAATCTGTCGTTCGTTGCGCTTCGTCCGCCTCGACCGCGACGATCGCCAATTGATGGCGATCGGCCAAGCGGACGACTTCCTCCTGGTCCAGCACGATCGTCTTGCCGGCTTCGATCGCCAGGGCGGAAGCACCGGCCTCGATCAGCGTTTGAATGGTCCCCGGGCCGATGGTCGGCACATCGAACCGCATATCCTGCTGAGGCTTGGCGACTTTGACCACGGTAAACCCACCGGACGGGCACAAATGCCCGGCGCGTCGAATGCACTCGTCCGTGCCCTCGACCGCCTCGACGGCCAGCACTGCCAATCCCTTGACCGCCACGCTTTGCCCCACATCGACCCGGCCCAACTCCTTGGCCAAGTGCCAGCCGAATTGGATGTCCTTCCATTGATACGCGGATGGAACGCGTTTCGTTAGATTTCCAGCACGCACGAGCAACTCCGGGGCGTAATCCGTGGCCGGGGCAAACTGGATGCCTTCCCGGGCAAACGTCGCCACGATCGTGCCCAGGATGGTGTCGTCCTTACGGTCCTTGGTCTTGGTGATCCAGTGCGGATAAAAGGTCTGCACGAATTTCCAATCGGGCAGGTGCCGCAGCCAATGGTACTTGCGAAAGATCAGCACCTTGTGAATCTTGCCGGCCATCGTGGCTTGGGTCACGCCATGCCGATGAAAGTAGCGGATCGCGGCGCCAAGTTTCGCCAGCCCCTGAGGCTGCCAGTGCTGACATCGCGCTCGCAGCGCCGGGTCGGCATGGTCCTTGATCGCCAGGCAATAGACCTGGTGCCCTTGAGACCGCAGCGCGTCGGCGACCACGATCGGATACCGTCCCCAGCCGGCGAGCAGACCGATCTTGCTCGGACGACTCTCGCTCACGCCGCCTCCTGCTGGGTCTGCGCGCCCGTCGCTTGCTCCAACTGCGTCACCGCGTGCTGCAGCGTCCGCAATTGCTTTTTCAATTCAGGTAGTTTTTGCAGGGCCGCCAGCATCAGCAGCTGTTGCCGTTCCGGCGTCGCCGGGATGCCGACGTACGTCGCCCCGTCGGGGATGTCGTTCATCACGCCCGCTTTGGCGCCAATGGTCACGCGGTCGCCGATATGCACGTGGTCGCGAATGCCGACTTGGCCGGCCATGACCACATAGTCGCCGGTGGTCGTGCTGCCGGCGACCCCGACCTGCGAGCAGATGACGTTGTGGCGGCCGATCCGGCAGTTGTGGGCGATCATCACATGATTATCGATTTTCGTCCCCTGGCCGACCACGGTCGCACCGTAGGTGCCGCGGTCGACCGTCGAGCAAGCGCCGATCTCGACGTCATCGCCCAATTCGACATACCCGAGTTGGGCAGACAGTCGATGTTGGCCACCGACGGTCGTGTAGCCGAAACCATAGGCGCCGATCACGGCGCTAGCGTGGATCAGCGTCCGGGAACCCACCACGGTATTCTCGTACAGCACCACGTTCGGAAACAGTACGGAGTCTTCGCCAAGGCGGCACCCCGCCATGATCTGGACGCCGGAATGGATCACCGTGCGGTCGCCCACGGTCACGTGGTCGCCGATGACCGCGTTGGCATGAACGACGACGTTGCGTCCCAGCCGGGCGGTGGGGCTGACGACCGCCGTGGCGGCGACCCCGACGCGATGCTCCTGCTGCGGAGGCCGAAACAAGGCCACGATTCTCGTAAAGGCTTCCTGAACGTTGGATACGGTGACAAAAGGAATCCCGTCCGGCCGATAGTCCGGCGGCGTAAGCACCGCCGCCGCGCGGCAGGCGGCCAGTCGGTCAGCCAAGCGGGCGTTGTCGGCAAACGTGATGTACCCAGGCTGCGCGTCCCGGATAATGTCCGCGCCGGTGATGGGGATACTCCCGTCCCCTTGCAACTGCCCGTCGACCATGCGAGCCACGTCACCGAGTGAGACGACCATCGTGCGGAATCCTTTCTTCCAGCAAAGGCGAACTGTATGCTCCCCGAATCGCGTCCTGCTTGCGGGGTCTTCGGCGCGTGTATGCTACTGGAATTCCGCGGTCGGCGACAAGACGAAAATCCTCCGCTTTGACGGTCTGTCGCCAGAAAAACCGTCATAATCGCTAAGTTTTGTCATGCGGGGGGCGGGGCATGGCCGAAAATGAAGGGGCCGATTTCTCGAGAACGGTGTTTCCACTTCGCTCGATCCGTAGGGCTTTGTCGTAATGGAACTCTCCACCATGCCGCGGCGGCATTGCTGCGACGTCGTTTCCGGACACGATCGAGAGAGGCCGGCGTGGCCGGTCACGGCGGGACGCATCGGGCCCGCACTGCCGGACAATCGCCGCGGGGCGATGCGATCTCGGGCGGTCTGGTTCCGATCAAGCCTGTTCTGGCCCCTGCATGCCCCCTTGCTGCTGCTAGCGGTGCTGACGGTGATGTTCCGGGTTTCCGACGCGGACATCGAGATCTGCCGTTGGTTGTACGAGCATGGCCATCATCCAGGGTGGAGAACGCCTTCGGCGTTGTTGCATTGCCTCTACGAATACGGGCCGCTGCCCGCATTGGCGTTGGGGATCGGCGGAATGGCGATTGGCATCCTGGGCACGTTTTGGCAGCGGTTACGACCGTATCGTGAAGCGGGGTTCTTTCTTGCCGCAATGCTGGCATTGGGTCCCGGACTGATCGTCAACGGCGTTTTCAAGCCCTATTGGCAACGTCCTCGCCCGCTGCAGACATTGGCCTTTGGCGGCAGCGAGCCCTTTGTGCCGGTGTGGGAATTAGGCGCCAGCCCGCACTGCAAGTCCTTTCCCAGCGGCCATGCCTCCATGGGTTTCTACTTGCTTGCCCCCGCCTTCCTGTGCCACCGTCGCCGCCGCTTGGCGTTGACGTTCGTGGCCGTGGGGTTGGCGGGCGGTTTGTTGGTTGGCGCGGGACGCGTCATGCAAGGGGCGCACTATCCCAGCGACGTGGTATGGTCGGCCGGGATGGTGTACCTGAGCGGTCTGGTCTTGTTCGGCATGTTCCAACTCGCCAAATCGGCTGGGCAACGAGCCGCAGACTCGGCCAGGGCGTCGCCGGAACCTGCCCTGGTCCTGCTGCGTTTCCCCGGCTCGGATCGGAATCGGGTAACGAAGCCCGCAGCCGCGGAGCCGCCCCGCCGCGCGGCGTAAGTGTCCCATTCTTCCGTTTCGAAAATGGGACACACACGGCTGGTTGCAATCGGAGTACGGCCCTCAGACGAAGGGAATGCGGCAAGGCGATGGCGACGCTGCGACGATACGTCATTCTTGAGACGCTGAAGATCTTCCTCGTGACGATCGCCGTCACGCTGCTGTTGATGGTCTTGGGCGGCGGTGCCAAGGAGGGTCTCAAGCAGGGACTGCCGCCGCAAATGGTCGCCCAACTTGTTCCCTATATGGTTCCTGAAATGCTCCGGTTTACTATCCCCGGCTGCCTGCTGTTTGCCGTCTGTACAGTGTTCAGCCGGATGACCGCCGCGCAAGAGATCACGGCGGTCAAAGCCTTGGGCATCAACCCGTTGGCCTTGATCTGGCCCGTGCTGATCTTGGCCTATGGACTGAGCCTTGCGACCTTTGCGATGTACGATCTGTGCGCGGTCTGGTCGCGTCCCAATTTGCGGCGGATTGTCGAGGACTCGGTGGATCGCGTCGCTTACGGATTCTTGACGACCAACGGCTCGTTTCAATCGCAAGGCATCTCGATTGTAGTCAAAGGTGTCCAAGGCGATCGCCTGTTCCAGCCCGTGATCACCGTGGCAGCGCGCGGCCCACGGCCGGCCGTGACCTTGGTAGCCAAACAGGCCCGGCTGAAGATGGATCGCGATGCCAACGCTCTGCGGATCGAATGCGACCAAGGCTGGCTGGACGTTGCCGGCCGCGGCACGTTTCACTTTCCGGACCGCTTCATTCAAGCCGTCTCGCTGGGCGAACCGGACCTCTGCCCGGAGGAAAATCATCTCTCCCCCGCCGCGATCCGCGCGCGCAGGATCCGGAGCCAAATCATTCGCGAACAACGGCTGGTCGCGTCGCTGCAATCGCCACGGGCGTCGGAAACCGAAACCCAGGCGGCTGCGGATCAACGCATCGGCCAGTTGCAGTCGCATCAAGCCCGCCTGTTTCGTCTCCAGGCAGAGGTCCCGCGACGCTGGGCCAACGGCTTCGGGTGCCTCTGCTTTGCCCTGTTGGGCATCCCAATCGCGATGCACAGCCGCTCGTCCGATACGATGTCCGTGTTCTTCCTCTGCTTCCTGCCGATTCTGCTGGTGTATTACCCGCTGCTGGTGACGGGCGAGAATCTGGCACGCGCCGGCGTTTATCCCGCATGGTCCGTCTGGCTGGCCAATGCCGTGTTCTTGGCGGTGGGAGCCGCCTTGACGTGGCGGTCTCTGAAGCATTGAGGTTTGTGAACGAAGGAAACACGCTGCTCATGTCCACGCCACTTGCCGAACACTTCGACGCCGCGAATGCCGACAATCCGCTGACAGACCGCTGCTGGTTGCGTCGCACGCGGTGGTTGATCGGATGCCTGTTGCTGTTCCGGCTCGTGTATGCCGCCTACGTGCCGCTCGATCTGGTCCCCGACGAAGCCTATTACTGGGATTGGTCCCGGCAGCTCGACTGGGGGTACTACAGCAAGCCGCCGATGGTGGCCTGGTTGATTGGGCTGTCCACCTCGATCCTGGGATCTACGGCGTTTGCCGTACGCTTGCCCGCCGTCCTGCTGGGCACGCTGGGGCTGTTCTGGATGTACCTGCTGGCCGCCCGTCTGTACGGTCGCCAAGCCGGTTTCTGGGCGGCCCTGCTGACCGCCGCAACGCCCGGCAACGCAGCGTTGGCCCTGCTGATGACCATCGACGCGCCCTTCTTGTTTTGCTGGTGCGGGGCGCTGTATTGCTTCTGGCGTTTTCTGGAAGGCGGACGGTCCGGCCTGCTGTGGCTGGCCGCCGCAACATTGGTCAGCGGATTGGGGCTGTTGTCCAAGCAGACGATGATCGCGTTCTTGCCGCTGGCGCTAATCTTCCTGGGGGTTAGCCCGGCGGATCGAGGCCGGTTGCGAACGCCCGGGGGTTGGATTTGGATCGCTGCTTCTTTGCTGTTTCTAACACCGGTCCTGCTGTGGAACATGCAGCATGATTGGATCACGGCACAGCACACCAGCGGCCACTTTTCGGGGGCGGCCGTCGGGATCGTGAAGCGACTATCGCGGTTCGGCGAATTTCTCGCGGGCCAGTTCGGCGGCGGGACGCCGGTGACGATGGCCTTGTACGCGGCGGTGCTGGTGTTGACCGCGCGCGGCTTTCGCCACATCGACCGCCGCGCCCGTTACCTGTTCTGCTTCAGCGGTTTGCCGATGGCCGGCGTGCTGGGACTGGCTGTGGTGCAGCGAGTCCAGCCGAATTGGCCGGCGGGGTTTGTGCCGGCGGGACTGGTGCTGGTGTGCGGATGGGCGCTGGGGCATATCGCCGGCATTAGGCCGCTGAAAGCCGGAACGTTGGGGCTACGGAGGGCCGTCGTCGTCGGTGCGGCTTGCGTCCTGGTGACGTACCTGCTGCCGTTCGGCTTCGGATTGCAGGGCAGCCGCATCGATCCGGCGGCGCGGCTACGGGGCTGGTACCAGTTAGGGCAAACGGTCGATGCCGCGTGGCGCGAATTGCCGCAAACGCACGGGGCATTCCTGGTCGCCACGACGGGTCGCGCGGCCGCCAGCGAGTTGGCGTTCTACCTGCCGGCCCAGCCGCGCGTCTTTGTTTGGAACGCGACGGGACAAGTTCTTTCCCAGTATGACGTTTGGGGCGGACCGCAGGGCATGTCGGGCGCTGCGGGATTGATCGTCACTGCGGCTGGCGATCGGCCGCCCGCGGCTTTGGCAGCCGCCTTCGAGGCCATCGAGCCCAGCGGCGAAGTCAACGTCCCGATCGGCAACGGACGCAGTCACCAATATCAGCTATGGCGGGGCATCGGCTTTGTCAGCTGGCCGTCCAGCCCTTAATCGGAGAACGACTCGTTTCGAAAAAAATGGGCCCTCGTCGCCGCAGCGACGAGGGCCGAGTGTTTTGGTCCAGAGAACCACAGTCATCCACCTCGCAAGCCCTCTTCGACTCGGTCAAGCAGCGCCCATTTCGGACAAGGCTGGGATCACAAACGCGTCGCACAGACGCGCCGGATGACATACAGCCTGTATCGCAGGACGGGGCCGGAAAGACACTCCGATGCTTGGACAACTGTATTCAAGCCATCTTGGAACGGCCGCGGGTTCTCCTTGGTCAAGCTACGGTTGAGGTCTCAGGTTCAAGACCATCAAAGCATCGTTTCGCACAACGGACATCCGCGCTGGATCTGCTACCGGATGGAGTGCCTCAGCGAGCCTTGATCCTACGTGGCGAGAGACCACAGCAGAGGGTCTCTCATTCAAAAAAGCCCGGTGGTAGTCGCATATCTGCCTCCCTCAGTAAAAGAGTCTGGAAGGTCAACGCACTACAATCTAACGAACGTTCTATGTGTATGGTATCGCCAAGCCGGCCTGAGTCAAGACATCTTTTCTTATTTCTTCAAAAAGCCTGGCAGGTCAGCCCGACGCTGTCGTCGACGAATCGTCCTCCGGACCATAACGGCCACGGTACTCGGCCGCCGGATACTTGCGTTCGTTCTTTCGCATTTTATTCCGCAAGATGTCGCTGACATCCAGATTCAATTCGTTGGCCAGCGCCAGGGCGTAACAGATCACATCCGCCAGCTCTTCGCCGACTTGCTCCAACTTGTCGCCCCGTTCGCCGATCGCCCGCGATGCCTCGGGAGTAATCCATTGGAAATGCTCCATCAGCTCCGCGGCTTCGATGGCCAACGCCATGCTCAAGTTCTTGGGCGAATGAAATTGCTGCCAGTCGCGGGCATCCACGAACTGACGAACGATCGCTCGCACGTCCGCCAGCGTTGTGTTTTGGTCTGTCATCGCTACACTGTCTGGAATATATATCGGCCGAAACGTCGCCGAACCCCCGGTGCTCGGCTGAATTCCGAGTTTAACGGAAATTGCAGGTGTACGCGATGCCCTTGGATGTTGTCGAAACGCTTTGCGATCTGGTCCGCTTGCCCAGCGTCAATCCCATGGGCCGCGATGTCCGCGGCGACGAATACTTCGAGTACCGTGTCACCGATTATCTGCAAGCGTTGTTCGAACGGCTCGGCTGGCCGTGGCGACGTCAGACGATCGAGCCTCGACGGGACAACATCGTAGCCCGCCTGGACGGCGAGGTTCCGCCGGAAGAGGGCGGCGCGATCTTGATGTACGAGGTACATCAGGACACGGTCCCGGTGGACGGCATGACCATTCCGCCTTGGACGCCTGAAATCCGTAACGGCCGAGTCTTCGGCCGCGGGAGCTGTGATATCAAAGGCGGTATGGCCTGCATGCTGGCAGCGCTATCGCGGTTGGCAGAACAGCGTCCCGCCGGCCGGCCCACCGTGGTCCTGGCCTGCTCGGTCAACGAAGAGCACGGGTTCACCGGGGCGCCGCGGCTCGGCGAGTTATGGTCGGGCAAGGCGAGCTTCCTGCCTCGACCGCCGGATGCCGTGATCGTGGCCGAACCAACGTTGCTGGATGTTGTGGTGGCTCATAAAGGCGTCATGCGGTGGCAGTGTCATGCCCGGGGCCGCGCCGCTCACAGTTCGCAACCCGAGTTGGGCGATAATGCCATTTACCGCATGGCCCGCGTATTAGGGGTACTGGAACAGTACGCTCGCGAGGTGGTTCCCACGCTGGGCCGGCATCCGTTGTTAGGGCAGCCGACCCTGAGCGTCGGACGGATCTTCGGCGGCGTCAGTGTCAATACGGTGCCGGACGGTTGCACGATCGAGATCGATCGTCGCGTGGTGCCCGGCGAAGATCCGCACGCCGCGCGCGAGCACGCAGTGCAAGCGGTAGGGCGGGCGCTGGGAAACGATCCGTTGGTCGAGCATGACCAGCCCTTGTTGGTCTCCCAGGGGCTGTCCGACGAATTGAGCCGCACGCTGGCGGCCCAGCTGAGTGAAACGATTCGCGACTGCGGTACGCCAGGCCGTTGCCTGGGCGTGCCATACGGCACCGACGCCCCGGCCTTTGCCGGCGTCGGAATCCCCACCGTCGTCTTCGGCCCCGGATCGATCGAACAAGCGCACACGGCGGATGAATGGGTCGCCATCGAGCAACTGCAGGCAGCGACGGAGATCCTGTTCCGTTTTGCCAGCGAGACGCGCTTCCCCCGTGGCGCAAGCAGGCTGTCGATTTAGTCGGTGACGGCTCGTGGGGCAAGCTTCCAGCTTGCCGACGCTGCCCATATTCAATTGGCTATTTTGCTTCCGTTGCCCATTTCGCAAGCTGGAAGCTTACGCCACGATTAAATCGATAGCCCGCAAGCGAGGAGGGGCCTTAGCGATGGACATGGCCATGCCGCGGCTTGGACATCCTGGTCATGTCCCCATTTTTCACAGGCTGGCAGCCTGTGCGATGTCGTCATGAAGCGGTAGACTTGTTGCTGCCGCAGGACGCATGGCGGCGCGGGAACAAGGTACTTGAATCGCATCTTGAATCGCATCTTGAATCGTATCGAAGGGAGACCGGTTATGTTGAAAGGCAATGCCATTGTGGGCCAGTCGGGCGGGCCGACAGCCGTCATCAACGCATCGCTGGCGGGAGTTATCGAGACGTCCATCCGCTCGAAGACCATCGACCGCATCCTGGGGATGCGGTTCGGAATCGAGGGCGTGTTGAACGACTTTCTGTTGGATTTAAGCAGCGAATCGCCGCCGACGGTCAAGGGGTTGCGGACGACGCCCAGCAGCGCGTTGGGCTCCAGCCGCTTGAAGCTGCAAGACGAGCATTTTGAGCGGATTCTGCGCCAGCTGAAGCGATACAACATCCGTTACTTCTTCATGATCGGCGGCAACGACACGATGGATACGATCCACCGGGTCGTCGAGTATGCGTGCCGGCACGGTTACGAAATGCAGGGCGTGGGCGTCTGCAAGACGGTCGACAACGATTTGTTCGGCGTCGACCACACGCCTGGGTTTCCCAGCGCCGCGCGGTACGTGGCGCTCAGCGTGTTGCAGGGCGGCCTGTTGGCCCGCGACATGCAACGCGTGGATCAATTCACGATTTTCCAAACCGTCGGTCGCAGTGCCGGCTGGTTGCCGGCCGCAGCCGCCTGCGCGAAACATGCGGCGGCCGATCCGCCGCACCTGATCCTGATGCCGGAACGCCCTTTCCAACGGGATGCCTTTCTGGACGCCGTTGCGGACACCCAGCGGAAATACGGCTTCGTCTCGATCGTGTGCGGTGAAGGAATTACGAACCCGGACGGCACGCCGGTCAGCGCGTCCGAAACCAAGGACGCTTTTCATAACGTCGAGTTCGGCGCCATGGGCGGAACCAGCGCGGCGATGCTCCTGCACCGGATCATCAGCGACCGTTTTGGATGGCGCGGCGAGTTTCAGGTGACCGAGTCGCTGCAGATGTGCGGGGCGGACCGAGCGGTGAAACTGGATATCGACGAAGCCTACGGCTGTGGCCGCGAGGCCGTGCGGTTGGCGGAACAGGGCATCGGCGGCGTGATGGTGACCATCGAGCGCGATTCAAAGCATGGCGAGGCGTACCGCAGTCGGTACGGCACGATTCCCTTGCGCGACGTGGCCAACGCGGCCCGGCCGATGCCGGACAAGTTCATTCGCCGCGACGGGATGTTCGTGACCAAAGCGTTCCTGGATTACGCCCAGCCGCTGGTCGGCGAGTTGCCGACGTATGCCAGTTTGACGATCAAGCGAACGAAACCGTAGCGAGGGCCGGTCCGAGAAAACGTGCCCGTTTGCCTTCCCTTCAAGGAGTCGCACCATGAAACACCTCCCGCTTGTCTCCGCGTTTGTATTGCTGGCCTCGCCGAGCGTTTCGTTGGCCGGGGGCGAATCCCAGGCTCCGAGCAAGCCTAATCTGGTCGTGATCTTTATCGACGACTTGGGCTACGGAGACATCGGACCGTTCGGCTCGACGCTGAATCGCACGCCCCACCTGGATCGGATGGCGGCCGAGGGCATGAAGCTGACCAGCTTCTACGCGGCTCCGGTCTGTTCGGTGTCTCGCGCCCAATTGCTCACCGGCTGTTACGGCGCGAGGATCTCGGTTCCCGGCGTCTACTTTCCCGCCGGCCCCAACGGCCTGAACCCGCAGGAAGACACGATCGCGGAAGGGGTCAAGCCGCAAGGTTACGCGACCATGTGCGTGGGCAAGTGGCACCTGGGGGACCAGCCGGAATTCCTGCCGACCAACCAGGGATTCGATCATTACTTCGGCATCCCTTATTCCAACGACATGCAACGCACATCGCTCGACACGGGCCAGCGCGTGGTGCCGCTGCTGCGGGACAACGAAGTGGCCGAACTGCTGACGGACGAAGCGCAGACGACCGTGACGGAACGTTACACCGAGGAAGCGGTCGCGTTTGTCCGCGCGCATCGCGATCGTCCGTTTTTCCTGTACTTCCCGCACACGGCCGTGCATACGCCCATCGTACCGGGAGCCGCGTTTCAAGGAAAATCGGCCAACGGCCGCTTCGGCGACTGGGTGGAAGAAGTCGACGCGAGCGTCGGGCGGGTCCTGGATCTGCTGCGCGAACTGAAGCTGGAACAGAACACGCTGGTGCTGTTTACCAGCGACAACGGCCCGTGGCTGATCAAGGGCAGCGACGGAGGCATCGCCGGGCCTTTGCGCGGCGGCAAAGGCAGTACCTGGGAAGGCGGAGTGCGGGTGCCCACGATCGCTTGGTGGCCCGGCCGGATCCCGGCGGGAACGACGTGCGATACCGTGGCCGGCACGATCGATCTGCTTCCGACGCTGGTGAACCTGGCAGGCGGCACACTGGCCGCCGAGCGCGTGATCGACGGGCGCGATATCACCCCGCTGCTGCTTGGCGAAACCACCGCGGCGCCGCGCGAGGCCCACTACTACTTTGCCGGCTACACCCTGCAGGCCGTGCGTCAAGGACCGTGGAAGCTGGCCATCACGCCACAACCGGAAACGATGGGCAAGGGCGTGGCCGCGGACGCCGCCGGGCCGGGACCGCGGCTCTATAACCTGGACGACGAAATCGGCGAGCAGACAGACCTTGCCGCCCAACACCCGGACATCGTGCTGCAGCTGCAGGATCTGGCGGCGAAGATGAACGCGGACCTTGGCGGACAGACGCCGCCGGGCCGGCGTCCCGCCGGGAGCGTCGAAAATCCGGTCATGCTCTACCCGGCAGAGAACCCCCGTCGCGAGGCGAAATCCGCGAGCCCGGCCAAGCCGGTTCCGCTCGACACGCTCCAGGTGGGCGACTCGCTGCCGTCGAGTCACGCGCCGCAGGTCGCCGGCAAGTCCTTGACGATCAAGTGCGACGTCGATCCGGACCCGACCGGCGGCGTGATCGTGTCGCACGGAGGTTCGGTCATGGGATACACGCTGTATCTCCAGGACAATCGAGCCGTGTTCGCCGTACGGCACGGCAAGCAGGTCACCCGCATCACGTCGGCGGAACTGCCCGCCGGCCGGCTGAGCGTGGAAGCCCAACTGGCTGCCAACGCCACGCTCCTGCTGGCGGTGAACGGGCAAGCCGTCGAGCCTGTGAAAGCCCCCGGCCTGCTCGCCGGACAACCGATGGAGGAGTTCAACGTCGGTTTCGACGCCCAAAACACGGTCGACCAGTACGATGGCTCGAAACGTTTCCAGGGAACCATTCGGGCGCTGGCGATTACCACCCAGCCTTGAAGCCCCAGCCAGGCAGGCCCAGCCAGGCAGGCCATCGTCCTCAGGCTTTTCCAGGCGGCACGTCGGAAAACCTGCCGCGCGCCGAACGCGTTGTGCGTTCGCTCGAGGAATCCCGCTGGGGTGTCAGCACAGCGACAACCAGATCGACCAGCCACCACTCGACAAAAATCAAGATGACCGGTCCCGCAAACAGCACGGCCTGAACCACGCCGGGCCGCCGGAGCAGGGCGGGGCCCGCATCCAGCAAAGGCGGAGCGAACTTGCCGATCAAGGCGCTGTTCAGCACCAGGAAAAAGCACGAGAACAGGAAGGTGAGCAAGACGAATCCGCAACCGTCGCGGCGCGGTCCGCTGCTGCGACGTCGGAAAAATTTCAAGCGGTTCCCCCCCCGAAGCTAATCGTACTTCTCGAGAGCATCATAATTTCGGCGGTCGGCAGGATGCCACAGCGGCAGTCCCTCGCGCACACGTTCCGCGATAACCTGCAACTTCTCGTCCGTTCCAGGCATGGCCCTGGTGGCCTCGAAGTCAGAAGCGTCTGGGGCTTCCGGTTCAAAGTCCCAAAAGCCCATCTTAACCGCTTCGATCACTGAGATAGGCACGGCAGTATTCCTATTCCCACGACAGAAGACTAGAACCCAAAGCAACCCCTATCACCTTTGTCAGTATCGGCTTTGCGGCTGGGGAAGTCAAGCAACCGGCCGGAGCAGGTTGCACAGTTCGCGAACCAGCGCGGCGTCCAGATCCCCCGTTCGGCCGTAGCGGCACGCGGCGCCACGCACGGCGATGTAATCGGGCTGCAGGGGCAAGACATGCGGAATCGTTGCTGGGCACAATCCGCCGCCGAGGACGACGCGCAGCCCGGCTCGTCGCGATTGGCTCGTCAATCGGCAAAGCTCCGGCAGCGGCAGATAGTCGAGCAAGCCGCCGCGCGTTTTGTCGTAGGTGTCGAACAGCACCACGCCGCAGCGCAGGCTTGCCGCATCCTCGATGACGCGTTCCGGCGAGGGCGCTTCGGCCTGTTGCCAATCGGCGTAGACCACGGCTACCGGAACGACGCCGGAAGGCAACCAGCCCAGCCGTTGGGCCCATCGTTGTCGCCAGTCCGGGTGGCTCCGACAGTGGGCCAAGCCCCATTTGGCGAACTGAAATTGGGCTAAACAGGAAAAACATGGCGATTCGACCGCGGCGATCATCTCCCCCAGAGCGGCGCTGGTCGGGACCGCTCCCGCCGTGGCGGACAGGACTTCCGCCCAAACCGCCGGATCGGCGGCACCCAGAGCACCTCGGGCCGGCTCTTTGACGTCGATCAGATCGGCGCCGCCAGCCAGGGCCCGTCGTGTCTCCTGGGCATTTCGTGTACTCACCAAGAGTCCCGTCATGGCCGCACTATCCAGGGGGGAACGAAGGATGATATCAACTCATCGAGGTGGAAATATATCATGGATGGTGGCGCAGAACCACGTCGGCTGGAAAATCCCAGCGGCATCCTTTATCATCATAGGCGTGAAATACGAATACCTGAACGACCACCGAAGTTTTGTCCATTTCTGCGACCAGATCGCCAGCGCTGGCTGCATCGCCTTTGATACCGAGTTTGTATCGGAGGACAGTTATCGGCCGGAATTGTGCTTGATCCAAGTTGCGGCGGGCGAGCATTTGGCTGTCATCGACCCCTTGGCGATCACGGATCTAGCGCCGTTCTGGCAGCTGTTGACGGAACCGGGGCGTGAGGCGATCGTCCATGCGGGGCGGCACGAGTTGTGTTTCTGCCTGCAAGCGGCCGGACGTCGGCCTAGCGGGTTGTTCGATACGCAGATCGCGGCCGGCCTGATCGGCTTGGAGTATCCCGCCGCTTATGGGACCTTGGTGGCGAAACTGCTTGGCAAGAGTTTGGGCAAAGGCGAAACGCGAACGGATTGGCGCCGCCGCCCGCTGTCCCACCGCCAAATCGAATACGCCTTGCAAGACGTCATCCATTTGAAACCGATCCGGGATGTGTTGAGCGAACGCTTGGCCGCGTTGGGGCGGACGGAGTGGCTGGCCGCGGAATTGGATGACTGGCAAACGGGCGTCGAGAACGCCGAGTTTCACCAGCGCTGGCGGCGGATGTCCGGGCTGTCCAATTTGGGACCGCGGGCGTTGGCCATCGCCCGGGAAATCTGGCAATGGCGGGACGCGGAGGCCCAGCGGCGCAATATGCCGGCTCGCCGCATCCTCCGCGACGACTTGATTGCGGAACTGGCACGAGGAGCGACGGATGATATCCAGCGCATCCAGGCCATCCGCGGCTTGAATCGCCGCGGCCAGGAACGCCAGCTGACGACGCTGGCGGCGGCGATTCGTCGAGCCTTGGACTTGCCGGACGAGGCATGTCCCCAGCCGTTGAGCCGGGCGGTGAATCGGCTGCAATACAACGTGCTGGGCCAGTTTCTGGCCACCGCCTTGGCGAGTATCTGCCGCGGCCGGCAGGTGGCGCCCAGTTTGGTCGGAACCGTCGAGGACGTCCGCGACCTGATCGCTTATCATCTGGCGAGCTGGGGGACCGACGTATCGCCGCCTGCGCTGGCGCAAGGCTGGCGCGCCGAAGTCGTCGGCCGGGTGATCGAGGACTTGATCGAAGGTAGAATGACGATTCGCGTGGGCGACCCGGCAAGTGAGCAACCCTTGATGCTCGAACCCCGAACGGAGGTCCAGTGATGAAGCTTGCGACACCCCGAGTCTTTCCGGGACCGGCATCCGCCTCTGGCAGAGAGCGGATTTTCGGCCGGCGTCGCCGGCTCGACGCGGGCCTGGTGTCTTTGAAGTTGCGCATTTTCGGCTCGAAATTCTGGCCGAAGGCCACATTCACCGTAGCCTGGGGCAACGCCCCAGGAACACGGGCGAACATCGGTCGTTTGGCCGAAGGCCATAGTCACCGCCCTGCAGCGGGCAATGTGAGTATGGCCTTCGGCCAAAAAAAGCCGGACGACACCGTAGTCCTGGGGCGTTGCCCCAGGCTACGGTGGGAACAGGCCTTCGGCCAAACATTGGCCGGACTGCCAAACTCGCAACTTCGAAGCCTGGTGTTGCTGGTGGTTTGCGTTGCGTGGACGGGGCTGGCTGCCGGCGAACTGCCGCCCACGAGTTCCGTTACGCCCGAATTGTACGCCACGGGATTTGCATTTGCCGAAGGCCCGACCTTCGACTTGCAAGGCAATCTGTACGCCGTGAACTATCGCGAACTGGGCACGATCGGCATGGTCACCCCGGACGGCACGGCGTCCATCTGGTGCGACCTGAACAAGGCCTCGCCTGTCGAAGGCCGCAAGGTCCAGGCGAACGGGCTGAAGATCGACAGCGAAGGCCGCTTGATTGTTGCCGATGCGGGGGGCGGACGCGTGCTGCGGATATCCCCTGACGGGCGACAAGTTGAGGTCCTGGCGGACCGCTGCGAGGGTGTCCGGTTCAATTCCATCAACGACGTGGCACTGGATCGGCTGGGAAACATTTTCTTTACCGACCCGGGAACATCGTCGGCCGAGAACCCTGTCGGCGCCGTATACCGATACGACATCGGCACCAAGAAAACGATGCGGCTCGCCGCGGGCTTGGCCTATCCCAACGGCATCGGCGTCACGCCCGATCAGCAACACCTGTGCGTGGCCGAAAGCGATCGGTATCGCTTGTTGATCTTCCCCTTGGACGCGGCGGCCGGCCAGGTCGGCGACCCTCGGGTGCTGATCGATTTCCCCCAGGAAACGCGGGACGGGATCCAGGGCGGCAAGTTCGCTCCGGACGGATTTGTCTTCGATGCGCTCGGGCGTCTCTTCGTGGCGATGTGGGTGGGGGGGGTGATCAACGTCGTCGAGGTGCCCTCCGGTACCCTTGTGCGGCAGTACGACGCAGGAGGGACGCAGGCCACCAATTGCCATTTCCATGGGACGTACTTGTATACCACCGTGGCTGCGAAAGAAGCCGTGTTTCGCCTGAAATTGGGTGTCGAGGGCCACGAATACTGGGCGCTGCGGTCCACGGGCAGGCAAGAGGGGCAAGTCCCAGTCAGGGTGAAAGAATGAAAAACGGATGGGGTAACCACAATAACCCGGCTGCCGATCTTCGCACGACCGCCTCAGCTTGCGCGCCTTGCATTGACACTCAAGCGACGGCTTCCTATGATCCACAGCCGCAGTCATTTTCTTGATGAGGAAACAAGCCAAAATGCCTTTCCAAAGCGGGTTTGAACACATTCTGCGCGAGCGTGAGCCGATGGCGCCCTACACCTGGCTTCGTTTGGGAGGGGAAGCCGAGTATTTCGCCGAGCCGACGAACGTCGACGAGCTAGCACAGCTAGTCAAACGTTGTCGCGAGGAAGATACGCCCGTGCGACTGGTGGGTGGTGGATCGAACGTGCTGGTGCGTGACGAAGGCGTTCGCGGCCTCGTGATTCACTTGTCGGCAGCACACTTCTGCCAAGTGCGGACGGACCACGACGGCCTGACGGCCGGGGGCGGCGCGAAGCTTTCCCACGCGATTTCTGCCGCCGTTCGAGACGGACTGGCCGGGCTGGAGCAATTGACAGGCATCCCCGGCACGGTAGGGGGAGCCTTGCACGGCAACGCAACCTGTCATGGGACCGACATCGGGCACGGTACTCAATCCGCGACCGTTCTGACGCATGGCGGCGAGATGGTCGAGCGTTCCCGCGGCGATTCCTTGTTCGCGTACCGGGAAAGCCGGTTGGACGAACTGGTGATTCTCGAGGCTCGTTTCGAGCTCGAACGATCGGACCCGCTGGAGTTGACCAAGCGGATGCAGAAGCTGTGGATCGTGAACAAGGCGGCTCAGCCCTTGCGAGATCAGCGGTCGGTGCTGCTATTCAAGGATCCGGGCGGGATCAGTGCGGCGAGTTTGATCGATCAAGCGGGATTGCACGCGACGCGCGTCGGCGGAGTGGAGTTGAGCGACCGGAATGCGAACTACGCTGTCGCGGAAGCGAACGCGACCAGCCGAGACGTCCTCGGATTGATGGACTATCTGAGGGAAGGCGTGATCCAGCGGCTGGGCGTCGAATTAGAGACCGCCGTCGACATTTGGTAGAATTCGCCTGGTCGCGGGCAACTCGCGCAAGGAGGCCCGAGTCATGAATGCTGCGAAACGCAAACCGGAGTCGGTGCCTAGCGGCGCGACGGCGGGGGTTTGGCAACGGCCTTTTCGCCGCGGCTTCACCGTCTTGTTGTTGCTCGCCGGACTGACGGGCGGCGCGTACTACGGCTGGCAGCGGGTGGGCCCCCAAGTCACCCAGGGGCCGGAGTACGTGCTGGAACTCGAACAGATCGTAATCACCCCTCCGCCGCCTTGGATCCGAGCGGACGTTCGCGCGGAAACCGTTCGCGATGGCGGCCTCAGCGACTTGTCGCTCCTGGATCGTGAATTGACCGTGAAGATCGCGCGGGCGTTCAGCTTGAATACCTGGGTCGAAGACGTGCGCCGCGTCAGGAAGGAACAGGCCAACCCGGCTCGCGTGGTGGTCGAGTTGGTCTATCGCAAGCCCGTGGCGATGGTCGAAGTCACGATGAACGATCGGCCTGGGCTCCTGCCGGTCGATGTGCATGGCGTCCTCTTGCCGCCCGGAGATTTTTCCGCAGAACAAGCGCGAGACTACCTGCGAGTATCGCTGCCCAACGCCACGCCGGCCGGCCCGGTGGGCACCCCGTGGGGCGACCCGCGCGTGGTCGGCGCAGCACGAGTCGCGGCGGCCCTCCAGGAGCATTGGAAGTCCTTGGGACTGTATCGGGTTACCGTCCAGCCGACCGAGCCGCCCCGCACGAATCCGGATGAAACCGTTTTCGTCTTGACGACGCGACGCGGAGCGCAAGTCCTTTGGGGTGTCGCCCCGCAAGTGGATAACGTCACGGACGTGAAAAAGGCACTGAGCAAGGTCGAACGCCTGGTTGCGTATGTCGAACAGCACGGCCCCCTGGATGGACTGAATGCCGGGGCCCAAATCGACCTCACCCACGTTGCAATCCCCGGCCAGCGGAATGCCAGCGTGCCCAACCGCGATGGCGACTAATGCCGCAAATCGCAATCTTCGGGTTACGATGGGGAAGCCAGGAAGAGCCGGATTTTCGTCTCGCGCCTTGTCCGTAGATCCGCTTTGCCATGCGTGGGCCTTATCATGCGCACACTCTCAGACGGCAACATACTGAACTTGCGGACGGCGAGTCGCTACCCCCCCACGGCCTTTAACGGGGGCTTCGGCATGGGGGCCTGGTGCGGTTCCATTCGATCCTTCAGCTCTTGACGAACCACGGCCATGTTTGGCGGCGCTTCCACACCCAGCCGAACCCCGCCGCCCGTCACGCGGACCACGGTCACCGCGATGTTCTCGCCAATCAAAATCCGTTCTCCGACCTTGCGGCTGAGTACTAACATGGGAACCCAATCTTCCTTGAAAAAGGGTCAACAACAGTAAAACAACGCACGCCTGGGAAAAAAAGATTGAGGGCAGGAGTGAATTGGGTATATAGTAGCAGTGACAGCAATGCAACGCAAGCACAAAATTCCGTTTGTACTGCCTGTTCTTAGCGACCGGCTTGAGCCGGTGGTAACCATTGCGATGCCCCGCAACAATGCCTTTGCACACCAGCGATATTCGCCAGAAAAGCCAACTACTATCTGGCATTTAGTCCAACCCTCCGAGCCGTCAGTGGCTGGATCGGTGGAGTACCAGCAGCAGATGGCGTCTGTGGGCCAGGCGTATCGCACTGCGGGGGTTCGCGCCATCTGGTTGATTCACGGCACGTTCGCCGGCGACGATGCCCTGGGACTGGTCCGCGTTTGGGAACGCATTGCTCCGGGAATGGGGCGGCGTTTGCGGCAGCTGAACAAAAACCTGTTCGACAGGCTGGCCCAGGACAGCGGCAACTACACGGCGGAATATGCTGCCGAGTTTCAGCGGGCGACGGGAATTCCGGTGGAACGTGTGGCTTGGTCCAGCGAAAACCATCATTTAGCCCGTGCGTACGCTGCGATATGCCTGCTTGACCGGCTGGTCGAAACGGGATGGGGAGAAGACGATCGCGTCTTGCTGTGGGGCCACAGTCACGCGGGAAACGTCTTTGCGCTGCTCACCAATCTGCTGGCTGCGGCCAGCGTCCCGCGGGAGTCGTTTTTCCAGGCTGTTCGCTGCTACCTCCAACGGTGGTTGGGGGGACTGGATAAACCGGTTTGGGAGCGCGTGCGGCGATGGCTGGAAACGCCCGGAGCCGGGCGCCGAATACCTCAGTTGGATTTGGTCACCTGGGGCACGCCGATTCGCTACGGCTGGGACACGGGCGGCTACGCCAAGCTGCTGCACTTCATCTATCATCGTCCTCGCTCCGGCATCTCCGAGCATTTGACGGCCCTGCCGGGATCGGTCGAGGATTGGCTCCATGCCACGGACGGCGACTATCTCCAGCAGTTGGGGATCGCAGGAACCAACTTGGCGCCGGCGGTGTTCTCGTTGCCAGCGTGGCTGGCCGATTGGCGACTTGGCCGGCTGCTGCAGCCCGGGATTCGCCGCCGCGATCTGCTCCGTCGGCTGAAGATTGGGCAACGGGTTCCGCACGAAGGCGAAACCTTGTTGGTGGAATACCCGGACGGTCCCGTCGCCAGGCAACTGGCCGGACATGCGATCTACACGCGGTCGAGTTGGCTGCCCTATCACGCGATCGAGGTCGCCCGGCGGTTTTACGGCGGGGAGTGAGTTGGCAGATTCATGCCAAGCCAAGCTTGAACTTCCCGATTTCCTCGTTTAGACTGTCCGCTGTGTCAACAGAACTTGCTTACCAGAAGTGCATTTCTCCCGCCTGCGGCGCAACTTATGGCGTCGCCGAGGTTCGCGTTGCCTGCGACCGTTGCGGTGATTTGCTGGATGTCGAATACGATTGGGACCGTCTGAGGCCGCCGGACAGTCTTCGGTATTTCGAGCAGTGGTGGGGCCACCGCCGGGTGCCGATGCGGCACAGCGGCGTATGGCGGTTCCACGAATTGCTGCCGTATGCCGCCGCCGAATCGCTGGTGACCGTCGGCGAAGGTCAGACGTTGTTGCAACAGGCGGACGTCGTGGGCTCGTATGTGGGCCTGCGACCCGGTCGCTTGCATCTGCAATACGAGGGCATGAATCCCTCGGGCAGTTTCAAGGACAACGGCATGTCGGCGGCCTTTACGCACGCGCGGCTGACGGGCGCTTCTCGTGCCGCCTGTGCTTCGACCGGCAACACGAGCGCATCGTTGGCCATGTACAGCGCCGTGACGCGGCTGATGAAAGCCGTCATCTTCATCGGGTCGGGAAAGATCTCGTACGGCAAGCTGTCGCAGGCCCTGGAATACGGCGCCTTGACCGTCCAGATTGACGGCGATTTTGATGATGCCATGGCTCGCGTCCAGGAAGTCTCGCGGGATCTGGGCATCTACCTGGTGAACAGCGTCAATCCGTTCCGGCTGGAAGGCCAGAAGACGATCATGTTCCGCGTCTTGGAATCGCTCGGCTGGGATCCGCCCGATTGGATCGTCGTGCCGGGGGGGAACTTGGGGAATTCGAGCGCGTTTGGCAAGGCTTTCGCCGAGTTGGCTCGTTTGGGGTTGATCTCGCGCGTGCCGCGGTTGGCCGTGATCAACGCCGCCGGGGCGGATACCTTGTACCAGCTGTACGATCGCCGTGGCGTGCGCTGGAACGGGGGGCAAGCCGGCGGGCAACTGGTCGCCGATTATTATCGAGAGTTGGACGAACAGCACAAAAAAGCCTCGACGATCGCCAGTGCGATCGAAATCAACCGGCCGGTGAACCTGCGCAAGTGCATTCGCGCACTGGAGGTCTGCAACGGCGTCGTCCGGCAGGTCACCGACCAGGACATCCTGGACGCAAAAGCTCGGGTTGGCGCCGGCGGGTTCGGCTGTGAACCCGCCAGTGCGGCCAGCGTGGCGGGCGCGAAACAGCTGGTCCGCGAAGGTGTCATCGGTCCGGACGAACGGGTCGTCTGCGTGCTGACCGGCCATCAGCTGAAAGATCCTACGGCGACGGTCGCCTATCATACATCGGACCGGGAGCATTTCCAAAAGGTGTTGGGCAGCCGGGGCGTCGAGCGAGCGGAGTTCGCCAACCACGCGATCGCGGTGCCGAACGATTTGAACCGGATTATCCAAGCCATCGAGCAGGACAGTTGACGATGACCAAGACGCGAGTTGCCATCCACGGGGCCGCCGGACGCATGGGCCGGCGGCTTGTTGCTCTGGGTAGCACGGATCCCGAAATGCAGATCGTCGCGGCACTGGAACGCGGCGGTCATCCCGAGCTGGGGCAAGACGCAGGCCCGTTGGCCGGTGTGCCCGTGCTGGGCGTTCCGCTGACGGCGACCCTGGACACCGACGCCGATGTGCTGGTGGATTTCTCGCTGCCCGCTGGGGCGGAAGCGGCCATCGAGCTGTGCATCGGGCGGCATCTGCCGCTGGTTCTGGCCACGACCGGACTGGAGGATGCGCAGAAAGACCAGCTGCGCGCCGCCGCCGAGCAGATCCCCATCGTTTGGTCGCCTAGCATGAGTCTGGCGGTGAACCTGACCATGAAGCTGGCCACGATTGCAGCCGGCGCGTTGAAGCAGGTTCCCGGCGGGGCCGACGTAGAGATTATCGAGCGGCATCACCGCTTCAAGAAAGACTCGCCCAGCGGCACGGCGCTGCGGTTTGGCGAGTTGATCGCGAGCCAAATGGGCCAGACTCGGCAAGCTCATGGCCGTGAAGGCGTTCCTGGCGAACGGCCGCACGACGAGATCGGCTATCACGCCGTCCGCACCGGCGACAATCCCGGCGAGCACACGATCCTGTTCGGGCTGCTGGGCGAAAGCATCGAACTGACAGTCCGAGCCTCTACCCGCGACTGTTACGCCTTGGGCGCTCTTGCCGCCGCCAGGTTTGTCGCCCGGCAAACGCCCGGCCTGTACACCATGAACGACGTGCTGGGCTTGTAACGCGGGCTCCTCGCCAGCCACAAGCACCGGAAAGTTTCGGCCCGACGCGAATGACCGTCTACTACCACGCTCGGGGGCCGTTGATCGCGAGGATACGACCCCGCCCTGGTCTTCCACAGCGGGGTTCGTGACTTCGTGACGGGACTGCCCGGATGGGGGCGATGAGGCTTGTCCAATACTCTTAACGCATCCCAATCCGACGCTTTCGCTCTTGGAGGCGGTTTTCTGGAAGGGACGGCTGCGAGGAAATCGCCGCAAGTCCAAACAAAAAAGCCACTTGCGGAAACCGCAAGTGGCTCGGTAAAGCGGAGAGCACGGGATTCGGGCCACCCTGTTTTCGCCAAGTTCTTGCCGGTCATGGATTTGCGTCTAAGTCGTTTTGCAACCTGAGTTTTCCGCAGTCCGGTTGGTTCGGCTTATTCCCGGATTTTGATGAATAGTCCCGAGATGGCGAAAAACACCATCAAGACGCTGATTGGCGAAAACCAAGCACTACGGCCGAAGAGCCACCAAGCGCCATAGAGTAGTGCGATCGCCACCATGGTAAAACAGAGTCGAGCCGGTCGGGATGAGAGCCATGCTTCCAATACCAACCCACGAACCTGAGAGGTAAGGCATCGAAGCTCGATGTTTTCTGGATGCTTGCTGGAAATCGCTTGGGCTATCTGCTGAGCCCTACGGCAGTACCTGACGGCCTCGACCGCGTCTCCCTGGGCCTTGAATACCTCGCCCAGTTTGGAAAGCGTGATCGACAGACAACATTGCCATTGCGCGTTTCCTGGGTCGGCTACGTCGCCCTGCTCGAGAAGCAGGTCGCCAAGGCGGTCGTGGAAAAGGAGGTGTGTTTGTGCAGACACGTCGCTTCTCGGGTGGTCCGCTGCCAGTCGTTCGCTGACTTTTAGACCCGCCCGGCACGCAGATATCGCGGCGGCCCGGTCCCCCTGGGCTTTGAACGTGTCGCTCATTTCCATTTGGAGTCTCAAGTGTTCATGTTGCAGCTCGAAGTCACCCGGGTCGGCCGCCGCCAATGGCTCGACGATGGCCAGACTCGCTCGGTAGGCGGACAGTGCCCCCGTCAGATCCCCTTGCGCGATAAGCAGGCCGGCAAGCTCCGCATGGCTAACGGAGAGTTCGTATTGCCAGGCGGCGTCGCCTGGCTCCTGTTGGCACAGCTTTTGTAAGGTAATATTCGTCCGCCTGACGACCTCCAATCGCGCAGTGATACGGGCGTTGTTCTTCAAGGCATTCAACAGTCCCCACGTGTACTGACTGCACAGCGATGCCTGCTCTCGCGCTGTCAGGGACGGTTCGTCCAGAAGTGAAAGGATCCATTGAAGCCGCGGATTTCCCGGCTCGGCAAGGCCATCCAAGATGTACTCAGCCACCACGGTCTGGCGCAATTGGGCGTGGAAGAAGTCCCACTGGGCATGCACGCCGCGGCGTACGAGGTGACTGCCCAAGGCCCGGCGGAGGCCGGCAAAGGTTAGGTCGTCCCACTCCAGGCCCGACACGCTCGGCACCATCGCCCGCAGATCGTCCTCCCGCCAACCGGCTCGCGAGACGGCGATGGCGTTGACGACAGACTGCGTCCATTGTCTCCCAAAATGCTTCTCGGCCCGGTCCGCAAACCCCCCGTAAACGCGGGGCACGTCCGCCGGCAGCGACTCGGCCATGCGGGCCAGCAGAGCCTGCATCCGCTCCGGCCCCGGCAGGTGGGCGAACAGCCGCTCGGCTTCCTCGAAGTCGTCCGCTTCCAGCAGGTTCAGTTCCTCCACGGCCAACTGCAACCAGAGCGGATTGGCGTGCGCGGGCCGGTCATCGGGCAGACGCTTGGCCAGCAGGGTCCGCAGTGCCTGCGGGTTGACGTCGTGGTGATACCGCTGGCGGGCGAAACGGTCGGCGATCTGCCGCGCTTCGAACTCGTCCAGATCGCAGACCGCCTGGGCGAGCGTGCCGGCGCGCTGCCGCAGGGCTTGGGAGGCAGGTCCGCGAAGGGCCGTGGCCACCAGTCGGGCGTTGTCGGGCCAGCGTTTCGGCAGCCAGGTCAGGTACTGGGCGCAGGTCGTGATCTCGAACTGGTTCAGCGCGTCGAGTAGGATGACGACGCGTGTCCGCGCAGCGGCCTGGTGCAACAGACTGGCGAAGGTTTCCTCGATACGAGCGGAGATCGGTTTCTGTGGCCCGGTTGGCTCCCCACGGCACCTCTCGCTGGTGCTTCGGGTTACCGTCTGGCCCAGACCCCCTTCGCCCGCACTGGCTGCCTCCTGGTCCAGATCGGCCAGCGGATTTTGCGTGCCGAGAAAGGCGGCCAGTTCCTGTACCCAGCGGCGCAGCAGGCGGTCCACCTGACCGGAGTTGACGGAAATGGCATCGCGCCAAACCACGCCATTGCGAGTGCCGCTTGGGCCGCTGACGGAAGCCGACGTACGCACGATCGTCGTCGAGTACCTGAAGGAATACTGCCACGAACTCGACCGCGAGCATTTGGACACCCTGTGCGCGATCCCGCAAGCCCGCAATCCGCTCTACCTGTTGGTGATGCTGAATGAACTCCGCACGCTTGGTGGCAACGATCTGAATCGCCTCGTACCCGCGCGCATCACCTCGATGCCGCAGGACCACCCCGACACCGTGAGCCTGTTCCGCTGGGTGCTTCGGCGGCTGGAGGTTTTTGGCCCCGAAGCGGTGCGAGGGTGGTGCCTGTATTTGGCCCACGGTCGCGTCGGCATGGCCAGCCGTAACGTGCAGGTGTTGGGGGATGGGCGGCTGCTGTCGTGGGCGTGGGATGAGACGCTGTGGTTGTGGGATGACCGGAGTCGGGCGTGCCTGGAAGTCGTTGCAACAGAGCAGGTCGCTCGCAGACACCCGGAATGGCTTCAACTCATGGCGAAAGCTAAGAATCCCTTACGTGCCTTAAAGAATCTCTTCGTGGGTGCCTCGTCTCGTTCGGCACACTTACGGCACGCAACCCTCACACCCACCTTTGTCTACGCTCGCACGGCAATCACGGCCGCGGGCGAGGATTTGGAAAAGCAGGCCGTCGACTGCTTGTCCTGTGCCTCAGGTAAGTGCGAGAATAGCAGAGGCCGATGATGGCCCTGTCGCATAGAATTTCCGCTCGCATGTTGCGTTGCTGTCTCCGTCATGTGAAATCAGGATCGTGAAATGTCAAGCGCCAGTGGTGCCGAGTATGACCTGTTCATCAGCTACGCCCACGCCGATAACGGCAACGGCTGGTTGACCGCTTTGGTTGAGGCAATCAAGGCCGAGCACGCGAAGTTTTCCTCTGCTCCGTTGAGGGTATTCTTCGATCAGACGGAAATCCAATCAATGAACGATTGGGAGCATCGTATCTTGCTGGCACTTCGCGAATCCAAAATCATGCTCGCTGCTTTGTCCCCAGCGTATTTCCAGAGCGAATACTGTCGCAAGGAGTGGGAGATCTACATCGATCATGAGTTGGGGCAAGCGATGCCCGGTGAAGCGATCGCCCCAGTTTATATCGTAACCTACGAAGCGTTCGAGGACCGAGCGGACGAGGCCTTGAACGAATGGATGCGAAATCTGAAACGTCGTCAATACGTGGACGTCCGGAACTGGTGGGAGGAAGGGCCGCGCGCACTGGAGCGTCACGACGTGCGCCAGCGATTGGAACTTATGGACCAGCAGATCGGCGAACGATTGGACCGCCTGGCGCGAGTCCACGCATCCCCGACAACGATTCCCGACCACAATCCCCACTTTGTCGGCCGGATCGACGAATTGCGAAAGCTCCGAGAGACGCTCGCCTTGGGACGCGTCGGGGCGATTACAACCCTTCACGGCATCGGCGGAATCGGCAAGAGCGCGCTGGCCTTCGAGTACGCACATGCCTATGCCGACGACTATCCGGACGGACGCTACCTGATTGGCTGCGAAGGCGACACGGATTTGCGCATATCGCTTCTGAAGCTCGTGCCGCAATTGGGAATCGAACTTACGGAAGCAGAACAACGGGACTTGGAGGCGGCAGCCGCTCGCGTCAAGACGACGCTTTGTTCACGGCGCCGGATGTTGCTCGTCCTGGATAACGTGGACGACCCGCGTCTGTTGGCACAACGGCAATGCGCGCGATACCTACCTGACGGCGCCAAGGTACATGTCTTGGCTACGACACGGATGGGACCGGATTGTCTGCCGGGTACCGAATGCATTGCGCTGGACTCGCTGGCCGAAACGGATGCCATCCGGCTGCTGGAAAAGCATCGACCGTTTTCCAGAAGCGCGCGCGACGACGAGTGGAAAGCGGGCCTGCGAATCGTCCGTCGCCTGGGCGGCCACTCGCTGGCAGTGGAAGTGGTCGCCGTCTATCTCTGGCAGAACCCCGATGTGTCCTACCAGGGGTACCTGGAACGTCTCGAATGCGAAGGGCTAGAGGCAATTGAAGGAGCTGGAGGCGACGAATTAGTGCAACTCAGCCGGCATACAGAAAAGCTCGTCGGGAACCTGCTGGAACCGACGCTCTCTGCGCTCTCGGCGGAAGAACTTTCGGCCCTGGAGGTCGCCTCGCTGCTGCCGCCCGACAACATTGCCATGCCATGGCTTCAACAATTGGCCTGCCAGGAGTTTCCCGAACTCGGCCGCGCACCGCGGCCTGGTCACCCTGATCCGTGGCGTCGCATCGTTCGACGGTTGACCGGGCTCCGGCTGCTGACGCCAAGCGATAGTGGAACGACCTGCAGAATGCATCGCTTAGTCCAGGACGTCGTGACGAGACGCATGGAGGAGCGGCGCCCGAAACGAGTGCGGCAGATTCAGTTGTACGTTCGCGAACGGGGCAAGTTCCTTTGGGAAGGCTGGGTTGACCACCAGGCCCGCTGGGAACTCTCACCGCTGGTCGATTATGCGCATCTCTTGCTCAATGGCAAGCAGAATTTTGGCGCGTGGCTTGCGAGTCGATTGAGTCGCCCCCTGGAAAAACTTGGCCGGTTTCTCGAGGCCCGTACCCTGCTGCGGCAGGCTGTCGCCGTTCGCGAAAGCGACTCCGGATCGGGTCGTCGAGACTTGGCCACGAGCTATGCGAATTTGGCGATGTCGGAAAGGGCTTTAGGCGACTTCGCGTCGGCGCGAGAACTGCTCCAGCGTGCCCTCACGATTTGGGAGGAAGTGTACAGCTCTGACGATCCCATTCTGGCTAGTGGCTACTCCAACTTATCGACGGTGGAACGGGCCCTGGGGGATTACGAGTCAGCTCGTGACTTCGCACAGCGCGCAATCAGTATCTGGGAAAGCGCTGTGAAGCCGGATCAAAAGGCACTCGCTACCGGCTACTCCAATCTGGCAAGGGTGGAGGGCCAGTTGGCAAACCTCGAAACGGCTCGCGATTTGCACCAGAAGGCGATTGGCATCAATGAGAAGCTGTTCAAGTCCGAGCACCCTACTTTGGCAAGCAGCTATTCTGACCTTGCCGCAGTCGAACGCAGCTTGGGAAACCTTGCCGCAGCGCGAGATTTGTACGTACGGGCGATCGCAATCAAGGAGAAGATCTATGAATCCGGTCATCCCACGCTCGCCAACAGTTACACTGGTTTAGCAGCCGTCGAGCGTGACCTGGCGAACTATGCGAGCGCACAAAAGTTGTGGAAGCAGATCATTATCATCCGCGAAAAGGCGTACGAGTCGGATCACAGTCTCTTGGCTGCAAGCTACGCAGGGCTCGCGACTCTGGAGAGAGACCTAGCCCACTTCGCTACGGCGCGTGAACTGCACGAGCAAGCTCTGATGATTCGGATGGACGCTTTCGATGCAGAACATCCGAACGTCGCTGCTAGCTATGCCAAGCTCGCAGCGATCGAACACGACTTGGCACACTACGCGTCGGCTCGCGAGTTCTACACCCGATCCATCGAGATTTACCGAAGAGTGTTGGACGAAAACCATCCAACTCTCGCCAGTACGTTATCCGGGCTGGCTTCCCTTGAAAAGACATTGGCCAACTTTTCCGCATGCCGCGAACTGCTGCAGCGAGTGCTGTCGATGCGTCTAAAGACCTATCAACCGGATCACCCGGCTCTGGCGGGCAGTTATGCCGAACTGGCAGCGTTTGAGCAGGACATGGCGAATTATCCGGCTGCACGCAATTTGTACGAGCGATCCCTCGCGATCCGCAGGCAAGTCTTCGACCCCAGCCATCCGACGTTGGCCAGTAGCTTCGCCGGACTGGCGTCGCTGGAGCGCGAACTGGGGAATCTGTCAGCGGCGCTCGATCTGACCCAGCAGGCGTTGGCGATTCGCAAGCGGGTCTTTGAGCCCGATCATCCCACACTCGCCAACAGCTACTCCAGCCTGGCGGCCGTGGAGTGGGAGCGGGGCAACCGAGTTGAGGCGCGGGAACTTCACCGTCAGGCCCTTGCGATCCGGGAGAAGGTTTACGCGTCCGACCACCCGATCCTGGCGGCCAGCTACAGCGCACTTGGGTCGGCGGAACGAGGCCTGGGAAATTTTTCCGCGGCGCAAGACCTCCAGCAGCGGGCTCTGGTAATTCGAGAAAAGGTTTTCGCCTCGGATCATCCCTCCATCGCGAGTAGCTGCGTGGGATTGGCCTCCCTGGAACGAGCTTACGGGAATTCAGCGAAGGCTCGCGAGCTGCTCACGGCGGCAAAGGCGATCGACGAAGGTGCCTACGGTGCGGACCATCCCTTGGTGGCGCGAGACTGCAACGCCCTAGCGCCACTGCTTGCAGAACTTGGCCAGCTACCGGAGGCGATTCCGTTGATGCGGCGTGCTTGGACCATCCGAGCGACAAGGTACGGACTTCAAGACAAACGAACCAGTTCTTCCCAAAGCTGGCTGATCGAACACGACCCCGAATTCGATGCCACCGCCATCCGGCAGCAGTGACTTTCAGATGGTTCGGCTGGCACCAACACCATGTGAAGATGATCGACGGGACTACGGCGAGCATGCCGGACACGGCCGAGAATCGAGCGGCTTATCCGCAGCATTCCGCGCAGAAGGAAGGACTGGGCTTCCCGATCATCCGCATCGTGGTCGCCTTGTCCCTGGCGACCGCCATGCTGTGCAGCGCCGCCATGGGACCGTACTCGGGCAAGGAGCGGGGCAATCACGAGTAGATGTCGGCCGAGTTGGTCAGGCGGCGTTACACGTCGGCGGGCTCGCGGATCTTGAAATCCTTGAGGGACGCCCGGCGCTTGCGTTTTCGCAGGACGTCGACCACGCGGATGCCGGCCTTCTTGTCCTCGCCGGCCAGGGCGGTCAGCTGCTCGACTTGCCGCTTCAACTCCAAAACCGACTGCTTGGGGTTCCCATGACTCCCCTCTCGCGTCGCCATTCACGGTCCCGCCGACGTGTCTCCGACCCAGCAGGCATCGGAGGCCCAAGGTGTTCCGCCCAGGCTGTTGTGGTGCTGTTGGTGCCGCGAGTCACCTCCGCCGACCCCTTGCGCGATTGGGTTTGATGCCCCATCGCCGGCCACGCATCGCCAGGCCGGCACCGATTGGGCGTTGCGACCCGGGCAACGCGCCGCTGTCAGCCGGACGACGGTGCCCGCGCCGTGATGACGACTTGCGTCAGGAGATCGGCGTGCGCCCGCTCAAACTGGACCCGGTCGATCGACATCGCAATGTCGTCCTCGTCATCAGCGAACGAGGCCGCGCGCGGGCTCTGATCCACCTGGTAGCCAAGCTTTTCAAGCATCCGGCGCGAGGCGATATTCTGCGGAATTACCACTGAGTAGATGCGTTCAAACCCCATCACCTGCAAGGCGGCAGCGTGCAGCATCGCCGCAAAGCGAGTGCCGAGGCCACGACCCTGCTGAACGCGACGGCCGACCAAGATGGCAAACTCCGCCTCCACCCCCTGGATGTTGCGGAAGTCACCGTCACCCACCAACTGGTCATCCTGCTCCAGCAGGAATGGCCGATCACCGGCGGCAAGCATGGCATGAAACGATTCCACGACGTCGGCGGCGCTGGCCTCCTGCGTGTTGGTCATCATCGCCGAGTTATGGCTGTCGTTGTAGAATGCGGCGAGCAACGGGGCAGCGGCCAGGACCTCGGCCAGGGTCGGCTCAAAAGCGCGCAACCAACCTTGCGCCCAGGGGGCCGTAATGGACCAGCGTATTTCGGAAGGCATCTCGCCCAATAGAACCTCGCTAAGCCCCCTTGTCAAGGCCTTGTCAAGGCGTGGGTGGCGGGCGTGGGCCCGACGGGCGGAAAGTGGACCATTGCCCCGGCAGGGAAGCCGTTTCTCCAGAGACCCCGCACGGCGATCTCCAACGGCCGCTCCATGGCCGGCACCGATTGGAACGTATCAGAGAACGTAATTCGGGGGAAATGAAGTAGCTCTTTCACCAACTCGCCCAGACGGGTCAACGCCGAGGCCAGCGCTGCGGGGTCCTGCGGCGCAGGGGCCATCGCCGTCGCCGCCAAGGACTTGTCGTAGAACGCATCCGCGATCTGCTTGGCCGACGTCGAGAACTCGGCCGGCCGCTTCCAAGGCGTCTTGTCGTCTGCTTCGATCTTGCTCAAAACCCACTTCCAGAAGACGTCCAACTCGCTCCGGTAAACGTGACGCACCAGTTCGTAGTGCTGGCTGCGGCAATAACTGTTTTCCGCGTTCGATTTGAGCGTCCGTTCGCTGTGCGGATTGATGGTGGGGGCGACCTCGTTCAGCGGCTGGGCTCGTGCCAGATGCTGCAGCGACGCATGCATGGAGAAGTCCTCGGACAAGGCGAGCACGTCGGCCAACGCGTCCATCAGCTGTTGTGTCCGTTCTGCCGCCTGGCGGACCGCCGCGCCGTCCGCTTTTCCCGTGCGCCAGTTCTCCATTTCGAGCGAAGCCTGAATGAACGCCGCCAGCAAAGCACGGTTGGCGATCGTGCGGGCCATGTCCAAGGCATCCCGCCGCCAGCGCGGATCTTCCTGGGGCCCCCGGCCTCCGGACGGGACTTCACTCGCGAGCGCCGCCAACCCCGCCAGCACCTCCGGCGCCGCTGCCAGGCCCGACCGGAACCGTTCCAGGTCCGCCTGCAATCGCGGCAGCCGCTCGGCCGACAGATTCAGGAATGCCGACGTGGCCAGCAGCCGATATTGCGGCTCGCCAAACCAGGCCTGCGATTCACCCCGGTCGTCGAACCAGTGCAGCAGTTGCGAGGCGTCCAGGAACCCGCTCCACAGTGTCTCCATCCGGCCCGCCAGGTCCGGCGAGTACCGCGTGCGGCAATACCGGGCGACCGCCGCGGGCAATTCCAGCTCGCGCGGCTGCCAGCTGTTGGCCCCCAAGTACTCCAGCATGAACGTGTCGTTGTGGGAGATCTCTGACCACAGCACCAGCCCCTGGCACATCTTGTCGGCCGCCGCCTCGTGCAATCGCGGCGCGAGGATTTCGAAGTCCTCGTGGACATCGCTGTTGCGAGCGAACCCGTGGAAGATGCCAAAGATCCAGGGAAAATGTTCCCTCACGCCCCAATCGCGATAGGTGACTTTGCGGGCACAATCCGCCGTGTAATCGAGCAGGATTGTCTTCCGCGGATCAAATTCCGACAGCAATCGGTTGACGTCCCGGTCGTTCCAGTTCCAGCCGATAAAGTCCCAGCTGGCGATCAACAGCGGTGCGTCGGGATAATGTTCGCGGAGCTTCTGTTGCGTCTTGCGATACACGTACAGCTTGCGTTGCAGATTGTCGCGGTCGTCGCCGCCAAATGTCCGTTCGGCCATGCCGATGGTGTGAAACATCCGCGGCTCGCCGAACTGGCGGATGTGCGTCTCGGTCAACTTCCAATAAGCGTCCCATGTAACCTGCGATTCGATGTCCCAGATCGCATGCGTCGACAGCGAATAGCCCGTCCGCTGGTCGCGAATTACCGGAAAATCGGGCCGGCTGCGATAGAACGAGCTGGGCGTGTGCGAGTACCAATGCGTGATCGTCCCCGCGTCTTCCGGATGCAGCAGGCCGCGGTCGCGGGCGTATTGCAGCACTTGGCGGCGAAGCTCCCCTCGATACCGCAGCGTCCAGAACGAGGTCCGATCGTCGTAGGACCGATCGACGCCGTCCGGATCCTTGGCATCCGTGGGCGGGTAAGGCACCTCGTCCGGAAAGGCCCGTTGAAACAAATCGTCGATTCCGGTGCGAAGCATGAACAGGTTGAACCGTTTCTTCACACACCAGTCGATCTCTCGTTTCCAGTCGTCCAGGTCCCAGTGTTCGGCCTGAAAGCGGTGCAAGCCGCGGTGCGCAAAGTAACGCAGGCCGCGATAAGCAAAATGCGGCTGCTCGAGCACGTCGAGCCCTTCGAAGTCGATCTGTTCGCGCCGCGGGATCACGTCGCCGTCCCAGAAATACTCGACGCCGGCCCGACGGCGGAACAAGTCGTACACCGCGTACAACGTCGAACGCCCGCAGCCGCCGGCCAGGATCAGCCACCGCCGCCCCTGGTGCGAAAGGCAGACCAGCCGATAGTCGTCGGTCCCGTACTGAATGCCCAGCGATTCGAGTACCCCCTGGCGGATCAACTGCCGGACCAGGGGATGGACCGCATCCGAGCCGATCAGGACCAGGTCGCCTTTCGGCAGGTCTTGGCTCGCCTCCCAGGCCTTTACGACGGGCCGCTGGCCGGTCACCTGTTCCCACAACTCGGCCAGCGCGTCACCCGCGATGGGGTACGCTTTCTCGCCGACTGGCGGAGTCAGCACGGTGATGGTTCCCGCGCGAGCAGGACCGATCGCAGCGAGCAGCATGCTGCCGGCGACAAACACGACGAGCGGAAAAATCGTCCTGAAGTTCATCAATGTTCTCCACGGATCTATAGAACAACTCCACGGTGCTTGTCGGCCCTCGCTCGGCGCGGGGCCTCGGCCTTGTTCGGCGCGGGTCTCCCAACTCCGCCGACCCAAGGTCTCGTCCGGGGTTGGCCCAGTCTGATCAAACGAAGTGGCATCGGGCAAGCGCCCCCGGCGTCGCTACGGGAAAGGGTAAACGTAGTTCGCCTGCAAGCCGAGCGGCACTCCGGCAGCCCAGTAGACCAGCAGGAACAGCGACCACAGGACCAAGAACGCGATCGAGAAGGGCAGCATCATGCTGACCACCGTCCCGATCCCCGTCGCCTTGACATACCGCTGACAGAAAACGACCACCAACGGGAAATACGGCATCAGCGGAGTGATGATGTTGGTCGACGAATCGCCCACGCGATAAGCCGCTTGGGTCAGATCGGGGGAGATCCCCAGTTCCATCAGCATCGGCACGAAGATCGGCGAGATCAAAGCCCACTTGGCCGAAGCGGAACCCACGAACAGATTCACAAAGCCGGTCAGCAGGATGATGCCCAGAATCGTGACGCCTCCGGGCAGCGCCAGTTGCTGCAGGAAGCCGGCCCCCTTGATCGCCATCAAAGCGCCCAGATTGGATTTGCCAAAGGCATCGATAAACAACGCGCAGAAGAAAGCCATCACGATGTAATACGCCATGCCGTGCATGGCTTTCGCCATGGTTTGGATCAAGTCCTTGGAACTCGCGAAGGTACCCGACAGGTAGCCGAACACGACGCCCGGCAGCAGCGTGAGCAGAAAGATCAAGGGCACGATGGACTTCATCATCGGGGCCGTAAAGGAGGACAGCGATCCTTGGTCGTCACGCAGCGCCGAATCGGCGGGCGACGCCCAAATCGCCATTAGGACCAAGCCCAGCAGGGCCGCACACGAGGCGATCCAAAAGGCCCGCGACTCGCCAGCCGAAACCTCCTCCATCACCGGAAGATCCGCCGGATCCCCGTCCACGGCGACCCCTTTCAGACGCGGCTCGACGATGCGGTCCGTGATGAACCAGCCGAGTCCCACGATCAGCAGCGACGAAATGGAGGTGAAGTAGTAATTGTTCAGCGGATTCAGCCGGATCTCCGGATCCAGGATCTGCGCGGCGGTCATCGTGAAACTCTGCAGCAGCGGATCCAGGCTGGACGGCACAAAATTGGCGCTAAAGCCTCCCGACACCCCCGCAAAAGCTGCCGCGATGCCGGCCAGGGGGTGCCTGCCGGCGGCATAGAAGATGACTCCGCCCAGGGGCACGACCAGCACATAGCCCGCATCCACGGCCGAGTGGCTGACAATCGCCACGACGATCAGCATGGGCGTCAGCAGACGTTGGGGCGTCACGTGTAACAGCTTCCTCAACCCCACGTGGATGTAGCCGGAATGCTCCGCCACGCCGACGCCCAACATCGCCACGAGCACCACTCCCAAGGGCGCAAAATTGATGAACACGGTTACCATGCTGGACAGGAATTCGGCCAGCCGAGGCCCCGTTAACTGGCTCTGGATCTGCAATGGCTCGCCGGTCCGCGGATCGATCTCGGCCAACGGGATCGGAGCGGCCACCGCCGAGACGATCCAGATCAGGAGCATCAGTACGAAGAACAGGATGGCCGGATCGGGCAAACGGTTCCCGTTGCGTTCGATCCAGTCCAGCAAGCGAGCAAGCAAGGTTGGTTTCGCGGACATCCGTACGGCGCTTTCCGGGGGTTCGAGGTTGTCACACCAGCATCGCTGACGCTGTAACCTTGACGAAAACCCGGCCCCGCGTCAACGCCCCGCAGCAGAAGCAGCCCTTTTGCCGGAAAGGTCCTGTCGCATTTACGATGCAGACACTCGCCGATCAGCGATCCGATCCATCCAACACGTCCGGTACGCCGCTACGTGTTCGTCTCTGCGCCGAGTCTCTCGGGCCGGGTCTCACGGGCCGGGTCTCACGGGCAGATGGCCATCATACGTCTTGCTCGCCCTTCACCAACGTCCAGCAGCGGTGAATGCGTTTGTTGCGGAAGTCCGGTGGAATGGTTCGCGCCGTGATCTCGCGGAGGGTGACGTGACGCAGGGCGTCTTCATGAAGTTTGAAACGGCGGAGATTGGTGGAGAAGTAGATCTTGCCACCAGGCGTCATTTGTTCGAGCAGCAGATTGAGCAGCTCGGCGTGATGCTGCTGGATGTCCCAAATCTCGGTGAGTCGTTTGCTGTTGGAGAACGTGGGCGGGTCAATCACGGCCAAGTCAAAGGGGGGCTCGTGACGGGCGGCGCGATGTCGCAGAAAAGCGACGGCGTCATCGCGGACAAACTGGTGTTCCGTGCCGGTGAAACCGTTTCGCCGCATATTTTTCCGAGCCCAGTGGAGATAGGTGTTGGACAGGTCAACCGTCGTCGTTGTCGCCGCGCCGCCGGCCGCTGCATAGACCGTGAACGAACCGGTGTAGCCGAAGAGGTTGACGAATCGTTTCCCCGCCGCGTCTGCTTGGACCATCGCGCGCGTTTGCCGGTGGTCGAGGAACAGGCCCGTGTCGAGGTAATCGCTCAGGTTCACCAGAAACGTGTGGCCTCCCTCATGGACTTCGCGCATGTCGCCGGCGTCGTCCTGACGCTCGTATTGCGACTTTCCCCGCTGCCGCTCGCGACGCTTGAGAAAGGTCTGGCTGTCCGGATCGACTCCCAACGCCTCCGCCGCCGCGCGCACGATGAAATCCAACCAGACGCGATGCTCGGCCTCGGAACGATCGTGGGGGCGAACAAACTCGGCGACGTGCAGTTGCCCCTCATACCAGTCGATGACCAGCGGCACGTCCGGAATGTCGCGATCGTAAAGGCGGAAACAGGTAATCCCCTGCCGCCGGGCCCATTTTCGCCAGTGCTTTCCCATGCGGTCGAGCCGATTGCGGAACATCGTGGCCTGGTCGTGCCAGCGGGGGGGAACGCGGAGCGGTTCCACATTCTCTTGCGCAGGCAGGCCGGGGATCTCGGCTGCAACCGCCTCCCGAGAAGACGCGACAGCGGTATCCTGTGGCGCCGCCGCGGCCCCCTCCTCCGCCGACTCCGGAATCGCTGCGTCCGACGGCATTCGGCGCGTGCCGCGGTACAGGTCGAAGCGGAGCAAGCGGCACTCGATCGGGCCGTTAAACAGCCGCACTTTGCGCGATGGCCGCAAGCCGATTTGCTTTGCCGCGTCCAGATTTCCTGTAAAGACCCAGGCCGTGTAGCCCGCGAAACGTTGCTTGAAGGTGTCGCCAATGCGGCGATAGAGGGAGGCAATCCGATCGACCTTCAGCCGCTCGTCGTAGGGCGGGTTCATGACCAGCGTGCCCGTCGGCGTCGGCCCCTGGCAGCATTCCGCGTTGACCGTCTCGAATCGAATGTCCGCGGCCACGCCCGCGCGCCGTGCGTTTTCCCGTGCCATCGCGATGGCCTCGGCGTCGATGTCCGAGCCGACGATGGAAAACGGCAGGGAGGGCAACTCGCCCCGCCGCAGTTCGGCCAGCACCGCGTCCCGCAGCGACCGGTCATAGTCCTTCCAGCTTTGAAACCCGAACCACCGCCGGGTCACGCCGGGAGCCATGTTTCTTGCCAATAACGCCGCTTCAATACAAAACGTCCCCGAGCCACACATGGGATCCAGGAGCGTCGACTGGCAATCCCACTCGGTGAGTTTCAAAATGCCCGCGGCCAGCACTTCGCCGAGCGGTGCATCACCGGTCTTGACCCGATAACCTCGCCGGTGCAGCGAATCGCCGGAGGAGTCGAGATAGACGGTGGCGACGTTTTCGACCAGGTGGATATTGATCCGCAAATCCGGCTCGTTGCGGTCGACGGATGGCCTCCGTCCCGTGCGCTCGCGGAACTGATCGACAATGGCGTCTTTCGACAGTTGGGCCACAAACAGCGAGTGCGTGCAGAACGAACTCCAAACCACCGGGTCGATGGCCAAGGAACGATCCGGATCGAGGAAACGGGACCAATCGACTTGTTGAACACCGTCGTAGAGCATTCGCTCGCTGTCGGCCGGAAAGCTGGCGATCGGCTTGAGAATACGAATGGCCGTGCGACAGCCGAGATTCGCGCGATACATCAGCCGCTGGTCGGCCAGGAACGTGACGAGTCGATGACCGGGCTGAACGTCGGTTGCCCCAAGTTCCGTCAGTTCCGCTGCCAGGACGTGCTCCAAGCCCGACAGTGTCTTGGCGTGCAGCGGAAAGAAGGTCATGTCGTCCACTTCCGCCATCCCCTCTTGGCAGAGGCTGTCGGTGATCTCGATGGATTCGCTGTCGCTGTCATGTTCGGCTCGCTTGAAATCGTCGAAAACGGGGCCATTCGGCGCCCGATACGCCGGAAGGTCTCCCGGAATTCCTCCAGGATCGGCGCGACGCCGTGTCCGACGGAAACGTTCATCGTACCCGGCCCACGCTCGGCGTCAAGGCGAGAGACCAACCGTATCGATCGCCGGAACCAGCTCCAGCCTCCACCGCCTGGTGTATCTTTGACGATTCGACCGCGGCTGGTTCCGTCGCATTTCGAGGCACCACGCCCTGGCCCCGATCAGCACCCCGTTCGGTGTCGAGCGGCCGTGCCTCAGTCCAGCTTGACCGGAGTCAGACCTTCTCCACCCCACAGGTGCTCGAATTCCGAGATCGTCTCCGGGCCGCGATGCTGCCTTTCCCAGGACGCCTGCCACAGCGAATACAGCCCCGAAAGCATGACGCCCATTCCGCCGGCGATCAGCAGCACGCCGGGCGGGATGGACAACGCCGTCAGTCCGATTCCGGCAGCCGAAGCGAGCAGGCGGATCGAGCCGTTCAGGAACACCATCACGCCCATGTAGCGGCTGGTGTCTTCGCCGGGCGGGGCAAAATAAGTGACGCCAATCTGCCACCACATGATCCACCATCCGCCTTGGACGCTGCCGCGTAGAAGGCGGCCGAGCACCGGCAGGATCACCAACGCGGGCGGGAACAGAATCGCACACGTGGGCGTGGCGGCCAACAGGATCGCATCCAAGCCCCACAAGCAGCGAATCCAGGCCCAGGAAATCCACGGACTGGTGCGATCCAGAAAACGGCCCAAAGCTCCGGTCGCAACAAACGCTGCCAGCGCCGGGACGGCATGCATCAGGACGCTGCATCCGACGTAGCCGAATCCCAAATCGCGGCTTAGAAACGCCCAAATCAAGGGAAAATAGAGCATCTGGCAGAAACCGTCGAGGAAACAACCCACCAGATAACGCCGGAAACGGCCGTTGCCGGCGGTAATCAAGCCCAGCGCGCCGCGAAAACCACCGCGGATCTCCGGTCTCGGATTGCGGCACTCGATCAGGTTCTCTGCCACCTGAATGCGGTGAAAGCACGCGAAGCTGGCGAGACTGAGCATTCCGGCCAGCACCATCAGGATCTGGGCCATGTGGTCCGCGAACCATTGCAGGCCCCCTGTTCCCAGAGCCCCCACCTCGATGCCGCCAGCCGCACGGGCGTGCCCCGATCCCCAATGCAGCATCCAGGCCGACATGACACTGGATGCCACAAACGCCAGCGATGCCCATTGCCGGACCTCGCCTGTGGCATGCCCGCGATGCGAGACCGGATAGTTGATCCGCAGAATCGTGGAAATCGCGGGCCGAGTGACCACCTCGAACATCGCCCCGATGCCCAGCAAGGTCAGAAACCAAAACGCGCTGCCCGTGGCGGCGGCCATGACCAGGGAACAAAGGCCCGCCAGCATCCCCGGAATGAAGACGAACGGCATTTTCGCCCGCGTGGCCATGCGACTGGCCAGGTACAAACTGGCAATCATCCCGACGCCCGAGTACAGCTCGCGAAGCGGCAGATGCCAATTCGCCGCATCAAAGGCCTTGATCGCCACAATCGGCGCGTTCATCAAGATGCCCCCCGCCGTCGCATCCAGCAGGGCATACCTCAAATGATACCGGAACGTCCGCCGCGCATTGCCGACCAAGGGCGGACTGCGAAAAAAGCTCAAGACTTTCTCAACCCAGAACTGCATGGCCGTTCGTGAGGATGTCAAAGGGATAACGCCGGGCGTGAAGCAATTCGAGGTATGGATGCGAAGCGGCTCGGTGGCCAGCACCGTCGCTGGCGCATACAAGGTACATCGCCAGCGGCCAGTCGATCAAGTCCATGACGCACTTGGCGAAATCCATTTCCCCGGTTGCCGTTTCAGGGGCGGTGCGGCGTTCCTGTTCGCCCCAACAGAAGTGACCGCTGGCATCTCAATCCATTTCGTCGTTGGCCTCTGGGTCGCCGCAGTCGAAACCAAGATGGAAGAACGCTTCCGCTTCGTCCTCGTCCATGTCAACGATGTCCTCGTCCAAATTGCCATTGCATATCAGACCGCTCCGAATCAGCTCGTTCAGCAGGTCGCGATGACGAGTGGCCAGGAATTTGAACCGCCGCCGCTTGTGCGGTTTGACGCGAGCGACGGCCAGGACCAGCGAAGCGAGATCGACGATGAACGGCAACTCGGAGTACGTCAGCGTTTCCAGCCGTTGGATGTTCTTGGCCGAGATGTTCGACTGTTCCATAAAGCCCATGATCTCGTCCGCTCGCTCGATCTGCTCCACGTCGGCCTTGGGCCGTTTCCGGCAGTCGCTGCACACGTACCGCCGGCGCCCTTTGCCCCCGAACTTCTCATGCGGGCGATTCCGTCCGCAGATTTTGCAGTGTCGTCCCATTCCGTTTCCCTCGTTGATCCGTGCCCCGATTTGCCATCCGCGCTATTCGAAAGTCAATTCAATTCTCGCAGGAATGCTTGATCGTGGGTAAATGCATAGTGCAGCCAGACGTGTTGGGCGACGAGCCACGCGCCGCAGGTGGGGCCGATGCAGGCGGGCAGGAAGCTCGGGGCCGTGTCGTACCAAGGATTCTGCGTGTGGTTCGCCATCCAGCCCGGTGCGTGGAAGTACGCCTTGGCCGTCTTCTCCCCTTCTTTGGCGACGCTCTGGATAAACCGCAGCAGCGGCAGGTGGCAATCGGACAGGTTGGCGGACTCCACGGGCCAGTAGTTCATCTGCAGATTGATGTTGCTGTGGAAATCGCCGCGCCACGGCGTCGAGTACTCCTCGGCCCAGATGCCCTGCAGGTTCGTCGGCAACTGTGAATCGGGCCGCGAGCCGCTAACGACCAGATACCGCCCGAACTGGAAGTACAACGCCGCCAGCGCGGGATCGGACACCGCCTCCGCGGCTTTCACCCGGTCCGGTGTGGGCAGCGTCGAGTTCGGCCCCTCGGGCAGGGTCAACTGGCAACGATCCATGAAGCGGCGGTGGTCGGCCACGGCCGCTTTTCGAACGACGCTCTGCGGCTCGGGGAACTGCATCTGCCAGATCACGGGCGTATCGCCGTTGTTCACGCACCACTTCGAGCCCGGATCTTCGTCCACCGTGTTCTCGATGCCGTTGCCGGCCGCGTGTCCGCTGGGGGACGAGAGCTTGGGCTCCGAACTGCCGTCGAAATCGACGATCAAGTCGCCCAGTATCTGATAACAGCCGAATTGGTTGACATCCCCCAGCCGACAACGCCGTCGGCATAGCGGAAGTCGCTCATCGGTTCCGCCGGCGCCACCACGTCCGCGGCTCGGCCAAGTCCCGCCACGATTCCCCAGGCCGCTACCGCAACAAAAAACATGCTCGCGATTCTCATGGAGTTCATTCCTTTCTGTTCGAGGTGCGTGCATTGTGCGCCTTAATCCCGCGGAATGTAAGTGCAGCGCCGATTCGGGCTGGTGATGGCCTGGGGCAGCCGGAGGTGGTATCATGGGGACGCCACGGACAACCATCAACCTTTGACCCGAGGAGAGCCTTCGATGAAACCACAACGACAGCTTACTCGCCGCCGCTTCCTGGGCGTCACCGCGGCAACTGCCGGCGGCGTGCTGATGGCCAGCCCGTCCGGACGGGGCGCCGAATCCGACGTGCCCTCGAAGGACTTTGCCTCGACGGATCACTTCTGGTATCGTCCACAGCCGGAAGGACTGTTTGTCGATTCGCAGCGCGACAACAAGGCGTTCGGATTCGCCGATGGAAATGTGTTCCTGTCCGAGGACAACGGTCACAGCTGGCCGCACCGCATGGCGTTTCCCGACGCGCGACAGATCGTATTCAGCTGCATCTTGCAGAACGGAAACGTACTCTTCAGCGCGCTGGCCAAGCTGTACCTCAGCACGGACAACCTGCAGTCGTATCGGCCCATCACGGTGAAGAACTCCGACGGCACCGATTACCTCTCGCATGTGCCTCAGAACCCGGCTCACCCCGGCTGGTACTTCCACAGTCTGACGGGCGTCAACACCTGGGACGTCAACGGCCGCGAGATGTTGGTATGGGGCAACTATTGCAACGTGATCGGCGGCGCGACGCCCGTCAATATCTACTACTCGACCGATCACGGGCAAACCGTGAAAATCGCCTATTCCTTCGGCCAGAATCCGTACAATCGAGACAACGGCTCCGGGGGCGGAGGCACGACCGGCACGCCGCTGGGCAACCCCGACAATCCGGTCATCTGCCGCCACATCCATGACGTGGCCTACAACCCGGCCGAGGACGCCTTCTATGCCTGTACGGGCGACTTCGACCGCGAGGAAGGACGCGAGTGCCACTGGTTGCGGGGCACCTATGACGCGGGCCGGGACCAGTGGGATTGGAAGGTCATCGTGTCGGACGCCATGAACTCGCGGTACAAATGCGGCGGCCTCAACTTCGTCGACGGCCAGCTGTATTGGATCAGCGACTCGAACGGTCCGAAACCTTACGACCGCGGGGTCTTTCGCTGCGATCCGGCCGACATCACCCGTCCCGCGGCGCACACGCGGCTGTTCAATCCGGAAGTCGAATCCGGCAACATGATTATTCAAGACGGGGTGATTTTGGCATCCCATTGCGCTCCCGCGTCGCCGCTCGCCACGGGATTCATCGTTTCCTTGGACATGGGCAAGACCTGGGCGCAATACGATCTCAACGAGTTCGGCCGACGCTCGCCCTGCCGCTTTCACCGCAGGAATAGCGACGGCTGGTTCCGGGTGGACTTGCGGTCGAGCTGGGTGACACCCGCCGAGATGATGTTCATCAAGCCCAAAGCGGCTTCTCTCAAGAGTTAGGGCAAGGACGGAAAAAGGCATTCGCTCGATGACATCGACCATCAATCATCCGTTGAACCGAAAGCTCCGCATGGGCTTGATCGGCGGGGGCGGCGAGGGGTTTATCGGCCGCGTTCACGCGCTGGCGGCGGGACTGGATCAGCGTGCGGAACTGGTGGCCGGCGCATTTTCCTCGGACCCCGACAAATCGCGGCTCGCGGCAGCGGCGTTCGGCGTGGCCGCCGATCGCGGCTACGGCTCGTATCGCGAGCTGATCGAGACCGAGGCTCGCTTGCCGCCAGAACGCCGCGTGGATTTCATCACGATCGCGACGCCCAACCACACGCACTTCGAGATCGCCCAAGCGGCGCTGGAAGCCGGATTTCATGTGATCTGCGAAAAGCCGCTGACGAACGATCTCGACCAGGCGCTCACGTTGGCTCGCCTGGTCGAGCGAACCGGCGCGGTATTCGTGCTGGCCCACGGCTACAGCGGCTATCCGCTGGTGCGCCAAGCCCGCGAAATGATCGCTGCCGGCGAGTTGGGGCAAGTGCATGCCGTCCGCGTTGCGTATCTTCAAGGCGGCTTGTGGGGCATCGAACCGGGCCAGGCGCCGGCCCGCGCCGCTTGGAAGGCGGATCCCGCCAAGGCCGGACCGTCGGGCACCTTGGCAGACATCGGCACGCACGCGTTTCACTTGCTGCGGTTCACCACCGGTCTGATCCCGCAGGCGATCTGCGCCACGCTGGCTCGTTTCCATTCGGCGCGGCCGCTGGACGATTACGGCCAGATCGTGTTGCGTTGCAGCGGCGGCGAGTTGGCGACCATCTCGGTCAGCCAGGTGACCCACGGCCGGCTGAACGACTTGAGCCTGGAAGTGGACGGCAACCGCGGCTCGCTCGAATGGCGACAGATCGAGCCGGACCGGCTGGTCGTGCGGCGGCATAATCAGCCGGTGCAAATCTACGAACGCAATCGGCGGACCGCCTATAGCGACACAGTGCGGGCGGCTTGCCGCTTGCCCGGCGGGCATCCGGAAGGCGTTTTCGAGGCGTTGGCGAACCTGTACGGGGACGGATTTGATGCCATGATCCGCCGTGCGGATCAACGCGGCGCGGATCCCTCGCCGACGATCTATCCGACCGTGGACGACGGGGTTGAAGGCGTGTATCTTGTGCAGTTGTGCCTGGCCAGCCACGGCGAACAAGGGACGTGGAAACCGTGGAAGTTGGCAGAATGAAGTTGGCAGAATCATGTTGGCGGAATGATGGAGAACGAGAAACGCAGGAGCGGTTATGAATGGGGGGGTATCCGTGGCCGGTCCTCTTTCATGGCGGCGGATACGTACCGAGTGTGAGGTCAAGGATATGGCGGTGATTTCTGGATGGTGGGCCCGTCTGTCAACATTCTTGGTGACGGCATGTCTGGTGGTTGTCGCCGGTTGCCAACCGAAAGGACAAGAGGTTCATGATGCCCGATTGGATTCCGTTCGCAAGACGGTCTATGTCGACAATTATCCGCTGAAGTATTTTGCCGATCGGATCGCCGGTGGCGAACTTGACGTCGTATTCCCCTGTCCTGCTGACGAAGATCCGGCTTTCTGGCGTCCGGATGCCGAGGCGATTCAGGGTTATCAGCAGGCCGACCTGGTCCTGTTGAACGGGGCGACGTATGCGAAGTGGCTGGATTTTGTTTCGTTGCCGGAGTCGCGGCTGGTGGACACGTCCGCGGGGTTCGTTGCGGACTGGATTCCGTTGGAGGATGCGGTCGTTCACCAGCATGGCCCTGGCGGCGAGCACGCGCATCAAGGCGTGGCGTTTACCACTTGGTTGGACCCGCGATTGGCGTTACAGCAAGCGGCTGCGGTTCACGCGGCCTTGGCACGTCTGCTGCCGGATCGGAAGCCGGCCTTTGACGCCAATCTCGCCGAGGTTCAAAGCGATCTGCAGCAGCTGGATCAAGCGCTGACCGACGCGCTGGACGGCTATGTCCAACAGCCGCTGCTGGCGTCGCACCCGGTGTACCAGTACTTGGCCCGGCGTTGCGCGTGGAATTTGCAGAGTCTGCACTGGGAGCCGGAAGAAATGCCGGACGACCCGCAATGGCAGGAATTGGTTAGCGTGCTGGACAAGCATCCGGCGAAATGGATGATTTGGGAAGCGCCTCCGTTGGACCAAGTCGCCCAGAGGCTCCAAGGCTTGGGGGTTGGCTGCCTTGTCTTTGAACCCTGCGGCAACGTGCCGGAGCAAGGCGATTATCTGGACATCATGCGGCGCAACATCAGTAACTTGAAGACGATCGTAGGTGACTCATGAGTACGAGAGTGGGAAGACAGGCGCACGATCGCAGGCCGATGGCGGCGCTGGTCGTCGGCGCGGTGTGGGTTCTGATCTTCGGATTGTCGTCCAGCATCGCCGACGATACACCGATCTTGAGCCGCGTTTCGGAGGATATCCGCTTGTTGTCCTCCGACGAGATGGAAGGCCGCGGTCCGGGGACGCAGGGCTTGGAGAAAGCCGGCGACTACATCCGCGACGCCTTTCGCCAGTTGGGTCTGAAGAGCGGAACGTCGGATGATACCTACCGGCAGCCGTTCCAAGTTTCGCTGGACGTCAAGCCGGTTGTGGGCAAGTCGTCGGTGATCTTGCGCGGGCCGGAGGGCCGGGAATGGACCTTGGAGTCCGGGCGGGACTTTCAATCTTTGGCGGCGGGCGGATCGGGCACCGCCGCCGCCCCGTTGGTGTTTGCCGGCTACGGCATTTCCGCGCCCACGCTGGACTACGACGACTTCGAGGGCTTGGAGGTCGAGGGCAAGGTGCTGGTCGTCTTTCGCCAGGAGCCGCAGCAGGACGATGAGAACAGCAAATTCGACGGCAAGAACGCCACGAAGCATGCGTACATCAGCACCAAGCTGCAGCAGGCCAAGCAGCGAAAAGCGGCTGGCGTCCTGTTGGTCAATCCGCCCGCGACCACGGCGGCGGAGGGCCGCGACCAGCTGCCCGCGGCGAACGCCTTCGGCTCGAATGCCGCCGGGGTTCCGCTCGTGCAGGTGACCCAGGCGGTCATCGACGAACTGTTGGCCGCCGCGCCGCTGCAGGCGCCGCCCGACACCGCGCTGACCAGTGCGGCTGCTGTCGAGAAGCAGATCGACGGGGAACTGCGTCCCGTCTCGCAGCCATTGGCCGGCTGGTCGGTGGAACTGGAGTCGGCGTTCGAGCGGTCGATGGCCCAAACGGCGAACATCGTCGGTGTGCTCGAGGGCGCCGGGCCCTTGGCTCACGAGACGATCGTACTGGGCGCGCACTACGACCATATCGGCCGGGGCGAGTTCGGCTCGCGAAAGCCGAATTCCGGAGAGATTCATAACGGCGCGGACGACAACGCCACCGGCACGGCTGCGATTCTGGAGTTGGCGCGGCGGCTGAGCCGGCGCGGCCAACCGCCTGCTCGGCGGCTGGTCTTCATCGCCTTCAGCGGCGAAGAGAAGGGCTTGGTGGGCAGCAAGTACTACGTGGAAAACCCCTTGTTTCCCGCCGAGGATACCGTCACCATGCTGAACTTTGACATGATTGGCCGGCTTCGCAACGACGAGCTGACGGTCTTCGGCGCCCGCTCGGCGGAAGAGTTTTACGCCTTCCTGGATCGCGTCAACGGCCCGGCGGCGTTGAACTTGAAAAAGGTTGATAGCAGCCCGGCGATGGGGGATCATTTCGCCTTTTATCAGCGTGGGATTCCTGCCTTGCATTTCTTTACCGGCATCACCGCCGAGTATCACACGCCGGAGGACGACTTCGAGACGATCAACGTGCCAGGCGTTGTCCGGACGATCGACTTTGCCGAGCAGGTATTGGATCTGGTGCTCGCCGCTCCCGCCCGGCTGCAGTTCGTTCAGGGCGGCAGCGCGCGGCCGGCCGCCGGCGGCATGGCTTACCTAGGCATTACACCCGACTATGCGGCAGACAGCGAGGGGCTGCGGGTCACCGCCGTGACGGAAAAGTCACCGGCAGCGGAAGGAGGCATAAAACCGGGAGATGTGATCCTGAAATTTGCAGATTCTGCTGTCTCCGACCTGCGCGGGCTAATGGACGGCTTGCGAAAGCAGAAGCCAGGCGATATCGTCAACATCGAGGTTCGCCGCAATCAACAATCCGTCACATGTTCGGTGACCTTGGGCCGTCCTCAAGGGAGCTGAGTGACGAGCGAATTCAATGGAAGGGGCAGACGCATGGAGCGGCGGGAGTTTCTGCGGACCGGGGTGGCGGCGCTGGCAGGCGCATGTTTTTCGGACGATCTGAGCGCGCACCTCGTGGTGCCAACGGCGAGAGGGCGATTCCAGCTCAAGTACGCGCCGCATTTCGGCATGTTCAAACATTCGGCCGGCGACGACCTGATCGATCAGTTAAAGTTTGCGGCCGATCAAGGGTTTGTCGCTTGGCAAGATAACGGGCTGAAGGCCCGTCCGGTCGACGTCCAAGAGAAGATCGGCCGGACGATGGCTTCGCTGGGCATGGAGATGGGGCTTTTCGTGGCCTCGGCGGCTTTTCCGGCGTTGCATAGCGTGCGAAAGGACGACGCGGCCTGGCAACCGCTGCTGGACGACATCCGCGACAGCGTGGCGGTCGCCAAACGCGTCCATTCCAAATGGATCACGATCTTGCCCGGCCGTGCGAGCGATGCGCGGGGGGCCGATCTGTGGTCGGATCGGGGTGTCGAATTGTTGAAGCGGTGCTGCGACATCCTGGAAACGCACGAGTTGGTGATGGTCTTGGATCCGCTGACCTGGGGCCATCACGTGCCCGGCACTCAGGTGCCGGACAGTCCCGCGTGCAAGATCCTGTTCGACCTTTGCCGCTGGCACATGACCGAAGGCGGTTTGGCGTCTAACATCGACTTGGCCTGGCCGTCCATCGGCTACGTTCAGTGCGCCGACAATCCAGGGCGGAAAGAACCGGGCACGGGGACGATCGAGTACCGCCGCGTGTTCGAGCACCTGGTCGCCAAGGGCTATGCGGGAATCGTCGGCATGGAGCATGGCAACTCGAAACCCGGCGTTGCGGGCGAGCGGGCGGTCATCGAGGCCTACGCGGCGGCGGAACCAACTTGACGATACGCAGTGACGGTGGTCTCGCCGACGTTCCCCCTGGATGCGGTGACCGATCTCGTACCCCTACGTCTTGCCAGGGTCACTTCTGTGGTTATCGGGGGAATTGGAAGTCTCGGCCCCGAAGGCCATCGGAAACGATCTCCAGCCGGTCGTCCAGGCGGCGCCTGCCGCCAGGAATCCGGTTTGCAGAAGAAACAGACCCCGGTTCATGGTTGCTCAGCTAACCCGGGCTTGCGCCCGAAAACTCCGAATCTTCGATTTGAACTTTGGTTGCGGTCGCATTATTGCGTCAGGCAAGGGTATGCTCGGGTTGGAGCTGCACCCGGAGAAACCCCGCTTGATCGAGTTCGGCCGCTTTGCCGCGGAACGCCGAGCCCAGCGGGGTCCGGGCAAACCTGAGACGTTCCAACGGGATCATTCATCCGCGGCGGCGAACAAGCCCCGAATCGTAGTCCGCGAAGTTGGGCTTTCGGGCGCCGGCAGTGGTTGGCCGAAGGCCTCTTCCCACCGCAGCCTGGGGCAACGCCCCAGGACCGCGTTGTCATCTGGTCTTTTTTGGCCGAAGGCCATATTCACCCAGGCGAACAGGGCACGGTGAATATGGCCTTCGGTCAAAGAACCGATGTTTTCATTTCTTCTATCCCGATCGCTGGTTCTGGCGTGTCCTGGGTATCGTGCTCGTGCTCAGCGAAGCGGTGCTCGTAATCGTAATCGATGCCCGTCAGAATCTCCAGCACCTTGACTGACAAACACGAACAGCGGTTTCGTAAAGGGAACGTCGAACCATTTCGGAAGATCGCGTGCGGCCGCACGCTCGAATCGGCGTCTGAGTTCTCGGCAAGTTACTTCGCTGCTTGGTTCATACGCGTCCTCGCGTTCGGCTGCCGCGCGCATACTCTCGATTCCAGCTGCGTCCGTGGCAAATCTTGCGATTGACGCTGCCGTACCAAGAGCGCCGTAGTATGTAAAACGCAAATTCCGAATCTGTTTTGCGTCGAGCATGTCCAGGTAGCGTTCCTTGTACTGCTTCTCCGACTGCGTGGGGCGGGAGAACGGCGCACCGCAGCCCATCGAAAGAAACAAAACCAGGAGTGCTGCTGGAGCCTTCATTTGTCGCAGAACGCGGCGGATCAGAAGGCGGCGACGATTTCACGCTTCCACACCGCTGGACGCAATCGCCGCTCTTCTGTATCCGTTGGTTACGTCCCGGCGGGTTCGACGGTCTGGCCTCGCAGGTACGCCCGCAAGGCGTCGTTGACGGCCGCTTCGTCCGTAAACGCGTCAGCAACGTCGTCCGCCAACCGTACCACCCGTAATCGCTCGCGGTATCGCGCGGCATACTTGCCCCGCACCACCCCGCGCATCGAGCGGAAGTCGTACTCAGGCCGCAGTTCGTCGTCCACTGCTTGGGTTTCGTCAGGGGAAGTTGCCATCCTCGTAGTCCCTTCGCTCGCGTCGGTTCGCCTTGCGGGCACTGATGATCCGGACCTTTTCGCCTCGGTCTGTATGCGACACCAACAGCAGCCGCCCAGCGACCAACAATCCCATCGTGATGTACTGATCTTCGTCGTCCGAATGATCCGGGTCGAAGCCAGTGAGCGCCAACGGGTCGGCGAGCACCGTCATCGCCTCGGCGAACGACACGCCATGTTTCCGCTGGTTTGCGTCCGCCTTGGCGTCATCCCATTCGAAGTCCATCGTCGTCCCCACACGTCAATCGACGTCCAATATCTTCGCGGGATGAGGCAGCGTTGTCAATCACACGCCGTCGGGACCGTCGCGGGAACGCCACGGCAGGACGTAACTGAGTTTTATCGGAATCGGATATTGCCGGGAAGAAACGCTGGCCAGGAGGCCGCAGGGGCGAGTTTTTGGTGTCGGGCGTGGATTGCCGCCGGTTCCGGCGGGATAAGACGAATGACTCACTTGCGGGCGACGCGGCGGAAGCGTTTGGTAAAACGAGGGTTGCGCGGCTCGAGACGGTCGGGCGACGTGGCCGACAGCCGCCGTCGTTGGCCAGAGAACACGGCTGGCGTGTCGGATTGACGATGGTCGCGAAAGACGGCAAGGCGCTGGCCGCCGGTTCTGGACGTCACCGGCGGCTAGCGCCTTGCCGCTCACCCAGCGACACTTGAAGTGGGCTGGCGTCTGGGCTCTAATCAGCGGGGAATGAAATGGAGTCGTGGCGAACGGGTATCGCTGCCAAGGCGGTCGCTGCGTGGGCCGGCAGGGCGGCGGGCGGCGGGAAAAAGAGGGGATCGAGGATTGATTACGGGAGCTATCAAGTCGCAGGTGGATCGCGTCTGGGATGCGTTCTGGTCGGGCGGGGTCTCGAATCCGCTGTCGGTCATCGAGCAGATCACGTACCTGTTGTTCGCTCGGCGGTTGGACGAGATCCACACGGCGCGCGAGGCGCAGGCCAATCTGCTGGGCCAGCCGATCCAGAACCCGATTTTCACGAAAAAGCAGGAGCATCTGCGCTGGTCGCGGTTCAAGGACTACGAATCCCAGAAGATGTACACCAACTTCCGGGACGAGGTGTTTGCGTTCATCAAGAACCTGCACGACGACAGCCAGAGCGCGTACAGCCGGTTCATGAAGGACGCCGTGTTCATCATCCCCACGCCGTCGCTGATGGAACGGGCGGTGACGATGATCAGCGACATCCCGATGGAGGACCGGGACACCAAGGGCGATTTGTACGAGTACTTGCTGTCGAAGATCGCCCAGGCCGGCGTCAACGGCCAGTTCCGCTCGCCCCGGCACATTATCAAGATGATGGTCGAGCTGCTCGCTCCGCAGCCCGAAGACGTGATCGGCGACCCGGCGGGCGGGACATTCGGGTTCCTGGTGGCCGCCGGCGAGTACCTGCGCAAGCACCATCCGAAGCTGTTCCACAACAAACGGCAGCGGGAGCATTTCCTGAACGGCATGTTCCACGGCGCGGATTTCGACGCCTCGATGCTGCGGATCGGGGCCATGAACCTGATGCTGCACGGCATCGAGAGCCCCACCATCGACGGCATCGATTCGCTGTCCCAGGACAACGCCGCCAATCGCGGCCGGTACACCGTGGTCTTGGCCAACCCGCCGTTCAAAGGCTCGCTGAACTACGACGAGGTGGCCAAGGACTTGCTGCAGATCGTCAAGACCAAGAAGACCGAGCTGCTGTTCCTGGCCCTGTTCCTGCAACAGCTGAAGCCCGGCGGCCGGTGCGCCTGCATCGTGCCCGACGGCGTGCTATTCGGCTCGTCCGGCGCGCACCAGGCCGTGCGCAAGACGATCGTGGACGACCAGAAGCTGGACGGCGTGATCAGCATGCCCTCCGGCGTCTTCAAGCCCTACGCAGGCGTCTCGACGGCGATTCTGCTGTTTACCAAGACCAATTCCGGCGGCACGGATCACGTCTGGTTCTACGACATGGACGCGGACGGTTTTTCGCTGGACGACAAACGCGACCCGGTCGAGGCGAACGACATCCCCGACATCCAGGAACGCTGGAAGCAGCGCAACCCGAAAAAGGACGCCGACCGCCAGGCCAAGGCGTTTTTCGTCCCGGTGGCCGAGATCCGGGAGAATAAGTACGACCTGTCGATCAACCGCTACAAGGAGATCGAGTACGAGGAAGTGAAGTACGATCCGCCGCACAAGATCCTGGATCAGCTGGAAGCGTTGGAGGCGGAGATCGCGGCCGATTTGAAGGAATTGCGGGGGATGGTGGGATGACGGCGCGAACCGGAATAGAACCATTCGTAGCGTCAGATTGGCCCGTCGTGACGCTTGATCAATTGAAAGCTCCAGTGAAGTACGCGTTCGTCGGTGGGCCGTTTGGGTCGAACCTGACGAGCGAGGATTATGTGTCAACGCCGGGTGTGCCCGTAATTCGTGGGAACAACCTGGGGGGTAAAGAACCGCGTTTTATCGACGACGATTTTGTCTTCGTCAGCGAATCGAAGGCCGAATCGTTACAGCAGAACATGGCCCACCCAGGTGACCTGATCGTCACTCAGCGGGGAACGCTTGGCCAAATCGCTGAAATCCCGCGAAACTCGGCCTATACCCGTTACGTCATCTCGCAGAGCCAGATGAAGCTCACGGTCAACGAAGACCTCGCTTCACCTCGTTACCTCTACCACTACTACCGTTCGCCAATCGCGACAGCCTGCCTGAATCGTCGTATCCAGGCTACAGGCGTCCCACACATCAACTTGGCTATCCTAAAAGAGTTCCCGGTCCCCCTCCCGCCGTTGTCCGAGCAGAAACGGATCGCGGCGATTCTGGACAAGGCGGACGCCCTGCGGCGGAAACGCCAGCAAGCCCTCCAACTCACCGAACAATTCCTCCGCTCCACCTTCCTCGACATGTTCGGCGATCCGGTGAGCAATCCCAAGGGCTGGCCGATTGTTCCATTACAGGTCGCTACCGTTCGGATCACGAAAGGAGAGTCGCCCAAGTGGCAGGGGTACGAATACCAGCCAGAAGGAGTTCGGTTCGTAACCAGCGAGAACGTCCTCTGGGGACGGCTAGACACGTCCGAGCCGAAGTTCATCCCGGGCGGTTTTCATGCGAAGTTAAGGCGATCTCAACTGGCTGGCGGGGATGTGCTCGTAAATCTCGTTGGGGCATCCGTCGGGCGAACGTGCATCGTGAAGGACGACATTCTTCCAGCAAACGTCAATCAGGCTGTTGCGGTGGTTTCGGTGAACAAGAAACGATTATTACCTACTTTCCTGCTGAATCAGCTTTTGGCGAATTCAACCCAGAGGAAGCTGCTCGGTAATATCGTTGAATCGGCGCGCGCGAATATCAGCCTGACCAACGTCAAGGAACTCGAGATCATTCTCCCCGACATCACACATCAGCGACGATGGGACGATGTTGCCAAGCGAATTGCGGAGACAGAAAAACGAATCGAGGAATCCAGTTTGATGGTTTCGGATCTGTTCCACTCCCTAGTCCAACGTGCCTTTCGCGGAGAACTGTAGCCAGCAGCTTCTAAAATCTGAGATTTGAAATCCGACGATCCGGAGCCCCCCGACATGCCCCGAGACTTCACCGCGTCGCCGGTCGACCGGCAGACCGTCCTCAACAACCCGTACGCGGTCGGCGAAATCCAGAAGGCGGCCCACATCCAGGGCGTGTTGTTCGAAGCCACGCGCGTCATCAAGGACCAAGTCGCGGCGTTCTTCGAAATCGATCCCCGCACCGTCGAACGCTGCCTGGACCAAAACGCCGACGAACTGCGGCAAGAAGAGGTAATGATATGATTCACCGTAACCGCTTGGACGAGTTCAAGATAGCAATCGAGCAGCAGTATGATACCGACATCGTTGACGGTACCAAAACGAACCCAGACGCCTCAGCTTCAGAAGAACGCGACTTCGCGGGAATCGGCCGCGATGCCGTGGCAGAGGAAGACGTTGTGCGTTTCGGTATGGCCATCAACGGTGACGACGAGCTGCGCGTCCGATGCGGGATGCGGTCGATGGTCACGGAGAATGCAGGAACCGTCGCCGACTTGGGCGACTTCCAGATCGTCGCCGTTGACGAGAACGGACGGTCGCGTGTGGAAAACCAGCCGGAAATCTGCGATCAAGGTCTTCGAGCGGCAATCCAACTACGTGCGGGAGCGGGACTGCTACCCCGAAGGGGTTTCATATCAAAGCACAGGGTTGTTCGCGTAGCGAGCTACCCTGTGTAACGTGTAACGTGTAACGTGTAACGTGTAACGTGTAACGTGTAACGTGTACCGTGTAACGTGTAACGTGTAACGTGTACCGTGTACCCATCCCCCAACACCCTGTACCCCGAAGGGGTTCCA